>Ga0114999_10000298_pt1 | contig 74218 bp, 62 predicted proteins | sample ArcticOcean_MG_C_3_FD_89820 | JGI IMG/M metagenome (GOLD analysis project Ga0114999, IMG submission 89820) | Marine microbial communities from western Arctic Ocean - ArcticOcean_MG_CB8_126 | ecosystem: Environmental > Aquatic > Marine > Oceanic | place: Arctic Ocean: Canada Basin | collected...
GGGGATATCGAATCTGGTGCGTATCGAATGAGATGGATCTTCACCGACACACAGGCTCTGACGGAGGCTCGAGACTATCCACTTACCGTGACGGATTCACGGTAATACGCAGCCGCCCGGAATCGGTCACCTCGCGACGGGGCGCCGGAGACGCTGGTAGATGTGATTGCTACTGGGCAAGTCGTTGAAATGTGGAGATCCAGACATCACCACGGCGGGAGCCATTGGCAGGCACGAAGTGATCAATCATGTCCAAGTCGTGTTGTTTAAAGGACTCGATGCAGGCTGGCGTTAGCAACCAAGGTGGCCCTGCTTCGAGTGAACGAGGCTCATCTGAGACAATGGCGATGACGAGCAGTTTTCCATCTGCGCCGACGAGATCGACGATTTTCGCCAGTGTTTCCTGTTCATATTGCGGCGGCAGAGCCTGAATCGTGTAGATCTCCAGGACGAAATCGAATCGACGGGACCATTCCGCTGGCGGTTCGAACAGATCGGTCACGAGCCACTCAACGGCTGCATCGGGAAATCGTCGGCGGCAGTGACCGATGGCGGATTCGGACACGTCGAAAGCCGTGACCTGAAAGCCCCGTGACGCGAGTTCGACGGCGTCGTCACCCATCCCACAGCCAATCACGACTGCCGTCAGTCCATCGCCCTTCACGTCGTGGCGCCCCAGCCACTGCTGAAAGCTCGGGTGGGTCGCCATATTCGCCCAGGGGACGCCGTCGCCATCTGGTTCGGTGTCTCGATAGAGGGACTCGAACCACGAGGTGGGATTCTCGTCTCTGATCGCTGCCTCAATCTGTCGTTGTCTGTTCATCGAATTCTCGCGGCGAAGTCACTGATGCTCAAATTCCACTTGCATGGCATTGGCGGCAAGCAAGCATGTCAGCGGCTTGAATTGCAGGGAGTGTCTACATACTCTCGAGCGGTGACGAATCCTCCTTCACGCAGAAAGCGCCCCCTGCCTCGACGCATTCGTAATCTCGGCATTCTCGCACACGTCGATGCGGGCAAGACCACACTGACAGAGAGTCTGCTGCTGCACAGTGGCAGTATCGCTGATGCCGGCTACGTGGATCGTGGCACAAGTCGATCCGATGTCCTTGCTGTCGAACGGCGTCGCGGTATCTCCGTGCGTTCATCGGCACTGTGTTTCGACTGGCAGGGGCTGCAGATCAATCTGATCGACACGCCGGGTCACGTCGATTTCAGTGCCGAGGTCGAGCGTTCTCTGCGTGTGCTCGATGCGGCCGTCCTCGTCGTATGCTGTGTCGCCGGCGTGCAGACGCAGACAGAGGTCATCTGGCGGGCTCTGCGCCAGCGGGATATTCCCGTGTTGCTCTTCGTCAACAAGATCGATCGTATGGGAGCTGATCCTGACGCCGTTCGCAAGCAACTGCAACGCGAACTATCTGCGCAGATCGTCGAACTCGACGATGTGACGGCCTCTGGCGATCTGACCGCCTCAGTCGGTCCCGTGACCGGGGACCGGCAGGTGGCGCTCTGCGAGATGGTTGCCGCAGAGGATGACGCGTTGCTGGAGCGGTATCTGGCGGAGGAGTCGATCGGCGAGGCGCAGGTATGGGAGAGTCTGGCCGCCAGTGTTGCGGCGCGGCGACTGTTTCCTGTGTTGTGTGGCAGTGCCAAGAGTGGTGCAGGAGTCGAGGCTCTTCTCAAGGCGATCGATAACCTGTTGCCTGACGCACCAAACAGTTCCGAAGAAGCCGCGTCCGCTGTGGTCTTCCGTCGCGATCGGGATGACCGCCTTGGTCAGGTGGCGGCGGTACGCGTCTTTGCGGGTCGGCTGCGGACGCGGGATCGAATTGTGAATCGCACGGCGGATCGTGAGGAGCAGATTACGCAGATAAAGCGACTCGCTCTGGATCGCCTCGTGGATGCCCCTGAATTGGAAGCGGGAGATATCGGTTTTCTGGTGGGCCTGCCCGAAGCGCAGATCGGCGATGTACTCGGGGAAGACGGCCCCGTGCCCGATGTGGTGAGCTGGTCTGAGCCGCTGCTGTCGGTGCAAGTATCTGCCGACGACGCGGCCCAAGTGCCGACGCTGCTGGCGGCGCTGCAACAGTTGGCGAGTGAAGACCCTCTTCTTGATCTGCGCTGGCACGCAGAAGAACGCGAACTACATGTGCGGATCATGGGCGCGATTCAGACGGAAATCCTCAGCGAGATCCTGCAAACGCGCTTCGGTCTCGAAACACGCATCCATGAGCCGACCGTCATTTACCGCGAAACCCCTGCCATGCCTGCAGACGGGGCAGAGAGCTATACAATGCCCAAACCCTGTTGGGCAATTGTCGGTCTCCATGTCGAACCGGGTGCGAAAGGCAGTGGCGTCGAATTTCGCTCGCAGGTGGGCAAAAGTGACATCCATCCGAAATACCAGAACGAGATCCGGCAGATGTTACCGACGGCTCTGCAGCAGGGAATCAAGGGCTGGGAGGTCACGGATCTGCGTATCACGCTCATGGAGGGCAGTCACCATTTGCTGCACAGTCGTTCGGGTGATTTCAAACTCGCCACACACATGGCGATTATGAAGGCCTTGCAAGCGGGGGACACAACGCTGCTGGAGCCGATGCTCGCATTTCGAATCCAGGGCCCTCACGATCTGATCGGTCGTGTGACGGCTGACATCATTGACATGCGCGGCCAGATGGAACCGGCCCAGATAGAGAGCGAGACCTTCACGTTGTGTGGTCGCGTCCCTCTGGCGACGTCGATGGACTACGTGATTCGTCTCAGTTCGCTCAGCAGTGGGCGAGCGTCACTGTCCACACAATATGACGGATTCGATCCGGTCCCGACTGAACTGGGAGCCGTCCGACCCTATCGTGGGATCTCGCCTCTCGATCGAGCGAAATACATTCTCTGGTGGCGTGGCGCCATTACCGACGCCACAACTTCGCGCGCCTGAGCGCGCAGCGAAAAAGACCAGCGACCCCAGGACATACCTGCCTCGGCTCGAACCGATACAGCCTACCCACTGTGCCGCAGTCCGTAGGCAACTTCCAGCCCCAGGTAACCAGGTCGGGGATCGAGCGACCGACCCAAGGGCAGGGAAAACCGCTGGTTGAATTCACCATCCCCGTCAGCAGTCCCCCCCCTCCGCTACCGCATCCAGGGTGCCATCTGCATGCACTGACCGATCTGCAGAGCCGTGATGGCAGGGGGTACTGCGAGACGCACAGGTAAGAGCATTGGTCGCACCTTGTTCGAATCGATGGCAAAGGCATGTCTTGACCCTACCCCACTGTCGCGTCGTGATTGACAAGGCACAGCAATCGATCGAGCGAAGGAGAAGACGATGCGAACTCTACGACTAGGGTCCACCGATCTCGAAGTTTCAGCCCTTGCCTATGGAGGCATGAGTCTGGCTGCCGACCGCGCCGAAGAGGGGAAGGCGACGGTGGCGATGGCCTTCGAGCAGGGGGTGACGCTCTTCGACATGGCAGATGTGTACGGAACTGGCGAGGCAGAGACGATTCTTGGCCAGGCCTTGAAAGAGGCCGCCATCGCCAGGGAGGACGTAGTGATTGCCAGCAAGTGTGGGATCGTCTTTCCAGGCATGGAGCCCGCCTATCAACACAAGGCATATGATCTGCCAAAAGACTATCTCATCAAGAGCTGCGAAGCGTCACTTGAGCGACTTGGTGTAGATTATCTCGATCTGTACCAACCGCACCGGGTCGATTACCTCACCCACCCAGAGGAGACGGCGGCAGGGCTGGAGAAACTACAAGCGGACGGCAAGATTCGACACGCTGGTGTCAGTAACTACACGGCAGACGAGATTCGCGCCCTGTCGGCCTATGCGCGCCTTGAGTCTCTGCAAACGCAGTTCAGTCTGCTGCACCTGGAACCACTCGAAACGGGCCTGACCGCCGTCTGTTGTGAACAGCAGATGAGTATTCTGTGCTGGACTCCTCTGCAAAAAGGCATCCTGGCGGGGGCGGTCGAAGGCTCGGCTCATGGTGACTGGCAGCAGCAGCGTGAGGCCGGTGTTGCCAGTCAGATTGCGGGGATGGCGGATGCGTTGGGCGTCACGTCCGGGCAGTTGGCGCTTGCCTGGTTAATGCAGCTTCCCGGTGGCGTGATCCCACTGGTGGGCACAGCAGATGCGAATCACATGACCGAAGCGATTCAAGCGTCTCAGATCACTATCAATCGAGACGATTGGTACGAACTCATGGTCATCGGCAGAGGTCGTCCCATGCCCTGGCAACAACGCCCCTTCACCTACTTCAAGGAACGCTGACCAACGTCCATGGCACTGGTCTCACTCAATGACGTGGCTCAGGCATACGATGAGCCTTTGTTCACTGGCGTTCAACTGCAAATCGAACCCGGCGAGCGTCTGTGCCTGCTGGGTCGCAATGGCGCTGGCAAATCCTCACTCTTCCGCATCATCACGGGTGAACTCAAGCCTGACAGCGGAACATTGCACTGGCAGCCTCATACCCGCGTTGCCCTGCTGACGCAGGAGGTGCCGGAGGATCTGAGTGGGACGATCCGTGATGTTGTGGCGGCAGCCGTCCCTGAGCACAAAACGGGCCCCCCTCTCGTGGACATCGTGCTCTCGAAGATGCAGCTACCGCCGGAGGCCGATTTTTGGACGCTGTCCGTCGGCATGAAGCGACGCGCCCTGCTGGCGCGAGCGCTGGCGACTGAGCCAGATCTGCTGCTACTCGATGAGCCGACGAACCATCTCGACATCGCAGCCATTATCTGGCTCGAGGAGTTTCTGCTGAAGCGCCGGGGCGCTTTGCTGTTTATCACCCATGATCGAGCTTTGACTCGGCGCCTGGCGACACGAATTCTCGAGATCGATCGGGGTCGTCTGTTCAACTGGAGCTGTGACTATCCAACCTACCTGCAGCGCCGCGAGGCACAGTTGGAAGCCGAACAGGCAAAGCAGGGGACCTTTGATCAGAAGCTGCGCGAGGAAGAGGCGTGGCTGCGACAGGGCGTCAAGGCGCGCCGAACACGCAACGAGGGACGAGTACGGGCCCTGTTGCGGATGCGTGAAGAACGTCGGGATGTGCGCGAAGGACTTGGCGGCGTTCGTCTCAAGATTCAGCAGGGCGACAAGAGCAGCAAACGGGTGATTGAAGTGCAAGATCTCAGTTTTGGTTTCGACGACAAGACCATCGTCGATGGCTTCACGACGGAGATTCTCCGCGGTGACAAGATCTGTCTTCTTGGGCCGAATGGGGCGGGCAAGACCACCTTCCTGCGTTTGCTGCTCGGTGAGTTGGAACCACAGGCAGGGAGCGTAAAACACGGCCTGCGACTGCAGGTCGCCTATTTCGATCAGATGCGCGCTCAGTTAGATGAGGAGAAGACGGTTTTCGACACCGTCGCCAATGGCTCCGATCGCGTCGAGGTCGATGGCACGACGAAACATGTCTTCGCCTATTTGCAGGACTTTCTGTTTACCAAGCAACAAGCGATGAACAAGGTCGCTGTGCTGTCGGGTGGTGAACGCAACAGATTGCTGCTGGCCAAACTCTTCGCGACGCCGGCGAATGTGCTGGCACTCGATGAACCGACGAATGACCTGGATACGGAGACGCTCGATGTGTTGGAAGCCATGCTGGTTACCTTCTCGGGCACAGTCCTGGTTGTGAGCCACGATCGTACCTTCCTCGACAATGTGGCGACAGGTACGATTGCCTTCGATGGTTCAGGCAAGATGAAGGAATACATCGGCGGCTATTCTGATTGGTTGCGACAGCAGCCCGCGACACCATCCTCATCTTCAAAGCAGACAGCAAGCACCCAACTTGGGGCAGCATCATCACCACGAGCTCCTCAACGACCGCGCAAACTCAGCTACAAGGAGGGGCGCGAGCTCGACGAGTTGCCTGATCGCATCGATCACCTGGAGACACAGATACAAACGCTGCAGGACGCGCTGGCTCTGCCCGAGACCTATACAAATGGCACGGATGTGGCCGCTGCGCACAAGCAACTGTCGGCGACGGAAGAAGAACTCACAGCTGCCATGACACGCTGGGAAGAGCTCGAGCAGGTGCGTGGTGCATGAGGTTTGAAACCTGTAGTCTGCACAATAAACACGAGGAGTAAACAAGCGATGGACAAATTTGCAAGAGATCGTGATTGGAGTAGCCAGACCCCGGCCGGGTATCCAGAGCCGGCCTGGGAAGTCATCGATCCGGGTTTTGATGGGGTTCAAGGTAACTCGACCTTGTTGCGGATCTGGCATGGGACGGGCCATGACGCGGCACAGTGGACGGAGGGCCCCGTCTGGATGGGTGACTGGGGGTGTCTGATTTTCAGCGATATCCCGAATCACCGAACCTTGCGTTGGAGCGCGGACGATGGACACGTCAGCGTCTTTCAATCTGAGTCCAACTACGCCAATGGTCACACGCGTGATCTACAGGGGCGTCTGGTGGCATGCGAACACGACTCCCGTCGGGTCACGAGGCGAGAATACGACGGCACGTGGACCGTGCTGGCTGATGCCTGTGATGGGAAACCATTTAACGCGCCGAATGATGCCGCCGTCCACGCCGACGGATCCGTGTGGTTCACCGATCCGGGGTACGGGACGCTCTCAGACTATGAGGGACATCGAGCGGTGCACGAACTACCGACTCGCGTCTACCGCGTAGACGCTGAAAGCGGCGAACTCAGTGTGATCGCTGAAGAGCCGATGCGCCGCCCCAATGGCATTTGCTTCTCACCATCTCACGACAAGGTCTATGTCGTCGATACGGGAAAGACGGATGGGGATTACCCGGCCAATGTCGTGGAGTTTGATATCGCCGCTAACGGCCGCACGGTCGAAAATCCGCGGGTTTTCGCCGACTATTCGCCGGGCATGACGGACGGAATCCGCTGTGACACGAATGGCAATCTGTGGTGCAGTTGGGGTTGGGGTGGTACGGACACGAATGGCGTGCGTGTGCATGCACCGGATGGCACGCTGCTCGCCATCCTGCACACACCAGAAATCATCGGCAATTTGTGTTTTGGTGGTACGAAGAAAAATCGGTTGTTCATGGCGGGCAGCACATCGATCTACGCGCTCTATGTCAACGCCACGGGTGCTGCCTTGAGTTAGGAGTCAGGGAAGGGCGACTCTGCCCATCAGTTGTGTGATGTGCGCCGCGTAGGTGGCATCCATTTTCCCCATGATCCTGGCAACCTGCTGTGGTTGCAGTTCTCCCATCAGAAGTGCGACCAACGTATCGGGCACAGTGCCTTCAGACAAGATCGCTGCCGCATCATCCGGTTTGATCTTGTTGAAGGAGGGCGCCAGCAGGTTCAGCTGCTGCTGCATGAGCTGCGAAGCCACACGGTCGTCGGCAACCTGCCGCGTCGCCAGTTGCTGCTGCAGATTCGCCTGCAACTCTAAGACCTGTGCCGTCGCTGTCGCCAGACTGTCACGTTCGGTATTCAGACTATCGAGTTGTGCCTCATAGGACTGACGATAACCCTCCACCATGGCCGCTAGACGAGTCAACTCATCTTCCGTGTCGACCAGATCTGCCGCCAACCGGCTTGTATCCTCACTTGGTCGAAGCAAGGCAGCCAACTCCTGCGGCGTGCTAACAACGTTCGTGTAGAACAACATTGCCACCACAGCGGCGCCAAAGGACGCAAACATGCCGATGATCAGGAGTGGGGCCAGGAGGAATTTCACAGAGACTTCACCCATTTCACAGAGACTTCACGCCGGTGAGGAGCCATCGACCAGTCAGTCGCAGCTGGCCTCTATCCTGTACTGATCGGCAGATAATCTAAGGTCCTTCACTTTTTGTCTTGGTGAATCAGTCAGCATCAGTGCGTCGCCCCGTCAGAGCGGCTATGGACGGCGGCGGTCAATGGTCCTTACCCTACACGCCATATCTCGACTCGAAAAGGTGATTTCGCCGGGCACTGCTCAGGCATAGCCCCGGATCGAGTCGACGCCGACACCACATCCAAAGGAACGACATGAGCGACGCCGTCCGCTGGGGCATTCTCAGCACCGCCGGAATTGCCGCCTCCGCCTTTATCCCGTCTCTGCGTCAGACTTCTCGCGGACAGCTTGTGGGTGTCGCCAGCCGCGATAAGGCAAGAGCGGAAGCCTTTGCTGCCGAACACGAAATCGACGGCAGTTTTGGTAGCTACGAGGAGCTTCTCGCCTGCGATGATATCGATGCGATCTACAATCCGTTGCCCAATTCGATGCATGCAGAATGGACCCAACGAGCCGCACAGGCGGGTAAGCACGTATTCTGCGAAAAACCACTGGGTATCTCCGCCGCTGAATGTGAGAAGATGGTTGCCGATTGCGCCGATGCCGGTGTGTTGCTCTTCGAAGCATTCGTTTTTCTCTATCACCCGAAATCACTGAAACTGCGACAGGTCATCGATGCGGGGCAGATCGGGGCTCTCGTGCAGATGCAGGCGAGTTTCACCTTCCCCTTGAAGCGACCGACACACAACATCCGCATGAATAAGGAGTTGGCCGGTGGCAGTCTGATGGATGTGGGCTGTTATCCGATCACTTATGCACGCTTTGTCTTTGGTGAGGAGCCAGTTTCGGTGCAGGCAGCCTGCCATATCGATGCCGAATACGATGTTGATTCGCGGGCATCGATCATCCTTACTTTCTCAGGAAATCGTCACGCATCTCTGCAGCAGGGCTTCGATGCTCCCGGTGGCCAGCGCGCCGTCATTCATGGTACGGATGGCTATATCGAGGTCTTGCAGCCCTGCCACCCGCTCCCAGAGGATCACTTTGTCGTGCACGCAGGCGGCGACAAAGAGGTGGTAGAGGTCAACGCGGGCGTGCGTTCCTTCGCGCCAGCGATCGAGCACTTTCATGATTGTCTATTGGATGGTGTCGCGCCGATCTCTACGGGGGCGAACGCTGCAGGAACACTCCGCATCATCGAGGCTGTCTTGGAGTCCTCCCGAACTGGACGGCGGATCGATCTCGTCTGAGGTCGCCGCATTCATTGAGAAAAGAGATAGCTATGCACATCGAACACGAACTCACGTCTGACGACGACAAGGCGACAATCCTCATCGAAGGATTGGTGAGAGATCTACGCATTCTCCATGTCACCGACTCGCACATGGCAGAGGGTGACGATCGCGATCCAGATGCTCTGGAGCACGTGACGATCGTGGGTGGACGATTCGCAGAACGCACGCCAGGGGGTGTGCCAGCACAGCAGGTCTTTCGGGAAACGCTGCAACGGGGCAAAGAGCAGACACTCGACGCAGCGGCTTTCACGGGAGACATGATCCACTTTCCCTCTTACCGGGGCATCGAGGTGATCGCCGAAGGCATGGCTGAACTCGGCGTTCCCACCCTCTACACGCTGGGCAACCACGACTGGCACTTTCCGCATCTACCGTGGAACAACGAGACGCGTGCTGAGCACTATCCTCGGTTCCACTCAATTACGGACGGCAATCCGACGTGCCATGCGATCGAGGTGGAGGGGGTTCGCCTCATCACGATCGACAACAGCAACTACCAGGTGACGGCCGAACAGGTTGCTTTTCTACGGGAGCAGTTGGGAAAAGGGCAACCGAGTCTGCTGTTCATCCACATTCCCATCTGTATTGAGTCTCTGGTGCCGGCGGTGATGGAGATGTGGAAGGCGCCGATTATGATGGCCGCTGACGAAGGTTGGTCGGAGCAGACGCGCGAGCAGTGGAGAGTTCCAGGTGACGAGGCGGCCACGCGTGAGTGTCACGAATTGCTCGTATCGGGAGACACAGCCAATCTCGCCGGGATTTTCTGTGGACACGTGCACTTCCCGCATGCAGATGCCTATCGGGATGGGCGCTATCAATACGTGACAACACCTGGCTTCGCCGGTGGTTCACGGATCATCGAACTCAAGGGACGCTGATGACGGTTGTCCCAGAGGATGCGATCAAGTATCGGCAGATCGACATCCCCGGTGACTTCGTGTCCCTCGACGAAGAGGGTCGTAGATACGGGGGAGATATCCGCATTGGAGATCTCACCGGTGATGGAGTCGTTGATTTCGTCGTCTATCAAAGCCTGGGCGGGCTGAAGCCCTCTTTCATCGGTGCCTTCGATCTGGCCGGCAGACCTCTGTGGTCTTTGGGAGATCGAGAAACCACCGCCGCGGATGAGGACGGGGATGGGCTCCTGCGTACGGTCTCTCCTGATCGTCCGGGCCCCGTTGTGGTCGCCGATATCGATGGGGACGGCGAGACCGAAGTGCTGTGCTTTTTCATCGATGAGGGCATCGAGGCCACGAGCAAGTGGCATCTGCATGATGTACGACTGCTTCTGCTCGATGGTCGCACAGGGGACATCAAAGCAGAGTCAAAACCAGCCGCTCTGAGAGCGTGTGACGCCTACGTTGATGGGGAGATCCAGATACCCAACTATGTTCATCAACGGCTGATCGTGGCCGATCTCGGGGCCAGTCCCGGGACAGCAAAAGATGTCGTCGTCAAGGTGGGGCGTACGGTCGTCGCACTCGATCATCGCCTGGAGGTCTTGTGGACCTACGATAATCCGTGGAATCACTACCCGAAGCACTCGGCCTATATCCCCTGCGTCGGTGATCTGGACGGCGATGGCTATGATGAGATGGTCGGTGGTCACTTTGGTCTCGATCACGACGGCTCCGTGCTCTGGGAGAAGTATCTCGGCGACAACATGGACAGTGTGCTCGTCGTCCCCTGGGTCTGTGAGGGAAGCCAGCAGCAGGCGATCCTGTCAGCCGGCGGGCAAATTCTCGACTGCCAGGGCGCAAAATTGTTGGAACTGGGTATGGACACCGTGCCCCATGGGCAAGAGGTTCGTTGTGGACACTATCACGGTCAGGCGGCAGCACGGGAGATGGTCATCCGCTACAACGGGCACCATACGGATCTGATCGTTGTTGGTCACGACGGCAGCGTGCGTTCACGTTTCCAGGTCGATGAATCTCCGAACAACACGGGACTCGAAACCATCTATTGGTGCCATCCAGCTGAGCCAGATCTGATCTTTGCACCTTCGGCGCTGTGGAATGGGGATGGCCAACGGGTGGTAAATTTTCCTGATTTGCCACCACCAGCAGGCGGCAAGATGGGTTGGTATCACTGTTTTCCGGCGGACGTGTGTGGCGATGAGCGTGAGGAAGTCATCCTCTACGATCCCTATCAAGACGCCATCCACATCTATACGGCAGGGCCGCTGGATGAGTCACAATATGCTGGCTACAGCCATACGGACCGACAAATCAACACGCGACTGATCGACTAAGACACGCAGCGATCGATGCAGATTCTTCACACTGAACACGTAGGGAGCCACTGATGAGTCAGGCTGGCAGCGCCCCTTCTGATCTGATCGTTGTGGGCAATTCATCGGACGATCCTTTCGCCATCGACGTGGCGTATGCGATGGGTCAGAGCGAGGATATCGCCGATCTGATCAGCATGAAGAGTTTCGCGAATTCAGAATTCTGTCCCCGCTTTATCTCTGACGAACAAGATTTCGCCAACATCGGCAACAAGCTGCAGGGCAAGAAGGTTGTCATCGTCAGCACCAGCAATTTGCAGATGAGTCGTCAGAGTCTGGCCATGCGAAATTTGCTGATCGCGCGAGCGGCCAAAGAGAATGGCGCCGCCGAAGTGGTTCTCGTCGAACCCGATCTCTATTACAGCGCCCAGGATCGTGGGCCATTCAACGCTCTGGGGACCACAGACGTCGAGCGCTCCGAAGAGGACCTGAAGAAGTTTGATGGCCAGCCCTTCACGGCAAAACTGTATGCGCAGATGCTGCGACTGGCAGGGGTCGATCACGTGATGACTGTCCACAATCACTCATCGGCCGTGCAAGCGATGTTCAGCGAGGTCTTTGAAGGTGGGTTTCACAATTTGATTCCCTACGAGATCTACATCGACTACCTGCTCAATTCAAACATCGTCAACTATGGTAAGGACGGCGCCGGTCTGGCCCTTTGTGCACCAGACAAAGGCGCTCGAGACTTCGTTCGTGAGATGTTCGCCGGGATGGGGTTGTCCAATGCTCGCTTCGTCCTGCTCGACAAAGAGCGAACCGGGGAGCGCGATGTGGAGATCAAGCTCCACGCTGAGAGTGAATCCACCTTCGAGCAACTCGATGGCCACGACATTGTGCTCTTCGACGATATGGTGCGAACTGGCTCGACGGTGGTGCAATCGTGCCAGTTTCTCAAACAGATCAATCCGGGCAAGACCGTTTTCGCCGTGAGTCACTTCTATGCAAGCGACGAGGGGCGGGAAAAGATGGCGAGTCCATCGATCGACGAGATCGTGACGCTGAACACGATTCCCACGATCCTCAATCGTGATGTTCAAGGGCGGCTGCGGCGGAAAATGGTTGTGCTGAAGATCGAGAAGTGGTTGGCGCGAAATCTCTGTGAGATTCTCAAATTGCCCGAGCCACAGTCGAATAGTCTCTACCAGATCGACATGTCCTCGAAGAATGAACGATTCCAAACTAAGATCTGGCTGAGCGAAGAACTCAAAGAGTTGCCCAGCTCTAGGTAATGGGTATGATCTCTGACGATCAGGCCGTTGTTGACACGGCGAAGCGTGATGGGATTGCTGTGCTTCCCATCCATCACATGCAACGCTATGTCACGGCGAGCTACATGACTCGCGGCGAACTCAGTGCCCCAATGACCGAACGTATCGTGGCTGAGCGTGAACGACGTGTCGGCTCGCTCGATCACGTTCCCGAAGATCTTCGTCCCTACTATGCTGTTGACTAAGGAGCCCTCGTTGGCAACGACAAATGACCCGCAGGGTCTGGCGGTCTTACCGTTCCTGCAGCAAGCAGACCGTGCAGGCAGTATCTATGAGGCCATCGGTTTAGATCCGATCATCAATTGCAGGGGAACCTTCACCATCATCGGTGGCTCCGTCGAACTGCCGGCGGTCCTGCAAGCGATGGAGGCCGCTTCTGGCTACTTCGTTCAATATGACGAGTTGGCTGCCGCTGTCGGTACGCGCCTGGCGGCGATCACCGGTGCAGAATGGGGGCTGATCGCCTCTGGGTGTGCCGCAGCGATCAAACATGTGACCATCGCCTGCGTAACCGGTGGAAATCCTGAAAGGCTGATCCGCGTACCCGATCTGACAGGATTCGAGAAGACCCAGGTGATTATCCCCATCACGTCGCGCAATGCCTACGATCATGCCGTGCGCAATGTCGGTGTGGAGGTCATTGAAGTTGCGACCCCCGAGGAGTTGGAGCAGGCGATCAATCCACGCACGGCGATGATCTATATGGCCACCGGTCGGGGTTCTGAAGAGGATCAGGTGTTGTCGCTGGAGAAGATGGCACAGATCGCAGAGCCACGGGGGATTCCCATTCTGTGCGATGCGGCGGCGGAGAATTTGACGATTCCGAATGTGCATCTGCAGCGTGGTGCGACGGTCGTCGCCTATAGTGGTGGCAAGGCGTTGTGTGGGCCACAGTGTGCGGGTTTCGTGATCGGCGATAAGGCACTACTCACCTCGGCCTGGCAGGCGAGCGCCCCCCACCACGGTCCCGGACGCGACGACAAGATTGGCAAGGAAGAGGTCATGGGGATGCTCGCCGCCGTCGAGTCTTGGGTTACTCGAGACCACGAAGGGGAATGGGCGAGTTGGTTGTCGATTCTTGAGACGATCTCCAAAACGGTTGATGGAATCGATAGCGTCACCATGTCAGTGGAGGAACCAGAGGGACTTAACAATCGTGTGCCAAGACTGACGATTCGATGGGATCCGGCGGTGCTGCACATCACCGGGGAACAGGTCGCCGAAGATTTCGCCCGCAAGACCCCGCGGATAGCGATTGGCGCCGCCGACGGTGATGGCATGGCAAGTGTCAATGTGACGCCCAGCCAGATGCAGCCGGGAAATGCGGCGACCGTCGCCGCGCGAATCAAAGACATCCTGCGCGCTGAGCGTCCACCACTAACCGACGAGCTGGCTGCAACCACGCTCGAGATGAGTGGAACCTGGGATGTGCGCGTGGAGTACGCGACCAGTAGTAGTCAACACCGTTGGTCGCTCTCGCAGGATGGAAACTGGGTTTCCGGGCTACATGAAACCGACTATGCGACGCTGGAGATCCACGGTGTCGTCGAGGGGGATCAGGTGAAACTCGAAAGCAATATGCGCAAGCCGGGAAACTGGATCCCCTTTCTGTTTGGTGGTGCTTGGCAGGGTGAATCGATCACCGGCATGATTCACCTCGGGGAGTATCAGACGGCGACATTCACCGCCCAGCGTGCTGCCTCAGGACCCAAGGGTCGCCGCGTCGCGATTCCGGGTGGCCCGCCGTTGGCCACGTAGGTTGATGAGTTGCTCGAAGTTTCTACTCATCTCCATCGACTGCTGGCGCAGTGATGCGCTGAGTCGGACGAATTCGTCTCTGTTGACGCCGAAGTTCGACGTACTGACGAAGGACTATGCCTTCGCCGAGAAATTCTTCGTCACTGCACCGGCAACGCGTCCTTCGCACACGTCGTTGTTCACCGGTCTCTATCCCTTCGAGCATGGTCTGTTCGGGCAGACGTATCTCAAGATGTTTGCCGGCGTCACCAACCTCCTGCAGGCCTTCGCCGATGCGGGATTCGAAGTGAGCGGGCGATCACAACGCCGGGACGTGTTTCGCTTCCTCGACTTCGAACCGTTCATCGGCCCCCTTGATCCGGCCATCGAAGATCAGACCCTGGCGTCGATCGAGCCCACCTTGCAGATGCTGGAAGGCTCAGAGTCAGCACCGCAGCTCCGTTTTCTCCACTTCTGGTATACCCATGGTGCATACGGGCTTGCTGGGATGAATATGAAGCCGGGGCTGCGCGAATTGGTCGACGCGGGACGTGAGCAGGAGGTGCTGCGCTACTACTACGCCGCAGTCACCCACGTGCAGGAATTCCTCCTCGTGGAGGTTTTGAAACGGATCGATCTGACCCAGTGGACGGTGTTCATCTTCGGCGACCACGGAGAGGGATTCAACCAGGAGATCATGTCCCACGGTGATCTGATCCACGAGCAGGTGGCGCGTGTGCCCTTGCTGGCGCACATCCCGCACGAGGGATGGACCTTGCCGGCGCGGACCCTGTCGATGATCGACCTGTTTCCAACGATCTGCGAACTGGCCGGCGTCGACGCCGACTATCGTGGCTATGGACGCTCCCTGCTGCAGGCAGGTGACGAGGAGCGCTGGGCACTGACGGAACTCGATAGCCTCTTCGGGGTAGGGTTCCTGCACAAAGGCCATCTCGAGACGGAGCATCGACGAGTTACGTCCAGGCTGTCGATTGACGGGACCCCACTGCCTGACAATCCGCAGGGAGTTCGCCAATGGTCCCTGACAGATGGTCGGGAATTCTTCCGCCAGGATGAGACGAAGGATGAACACGTATTGCGGGATGTGATGAGCGGCGCGCCCCTCGACTGTGCAGATCCTGCGGCGTATGCCAAGATCTATCGAGATATCGTCGAGGGCTCAGCTTACGGGGGGCTGGGTGAACAGGGGGAGACGGCGGAAGAGAAGCGGGCCCTCGAGCAGCGGCTGAAGGATCTCGGATATCTGTAGGTTTTAGGCGCCGGCCCACAGTTACAGTCCTGAAAGGGGAATGGTGCCTTGATTTCGTGGGCTGACCAACCGCTCGGAGCTTGCGCAAATTCGGTACTTTTGACATCTATCCTCGTAATTACATGACCTCGAACATATCCTGAAGCGGCCAGACAGAGTCATGATGGATTCCGAGCGGATCGCATGAGCGGCACGACCAGACCCTATCGCTGGCTGCAGCGTGTGTTGCTTGTCGCTGTTGCCGCGGCGGCTTGTGCCTCGTTGTGCGTCGGCATCTGGCTGCCCTCCTCAGATACACGCTCCTTGCTGCCCCTCTCGGCTACAGATTTCGAGCGGGAAATTTCCCTTGGGAATGTCTACGGGTACGGACTTACCGTGCCTGTTACAGCACATGGTTCATCGGATGCACGATATCTCCGAATCGTGCTGGGAGACTCCGTCGGCTTCACAGGCTTCGGCGTTGTTCATTCGGCCTCGTTGGCCTCGGGGGGGCACCTGCAACTTCGCTGGCGCGCGCGTGGCAGTAGCGCGTATATCGCTGTCGAACTTCAGACGATTCAAGCGGACCTGCCAGGACGAGCCACGTGGTTTGCCGCTGTCGATGCGCCTGGCCCTGAATGGTCGGACCTCTCCATTCCGCTGACAGAGTTTGAGTGGAACGCGGCCACCAACCCGCCCGACTGGCCAGTTCGACCTCTGGACCCGTCCATGCTCTATGGCTTCTCGTTGACACTGCCCCCCGGCGCTGACGTCGAGATCGATATCGCCACACTGGCGATCCAATCCTCCAATAGCAAAGACTCGATCCTTGTCGGCCTCGTGTTGCTGGCCGGCTTTCTCGGAAGCGCCTGGTACGTGCTATTGCTGCTCGGCCATCAGCGCCACGCCGAGCAGAGCCTCGTGGTTTCCGAGCAAGAGAGGCGTCGACTGGAAGATCAGCTGGTACAGTCACAGAAAATGGAGGCAGTGGGGCTACTTGCCGGAGGAATCTCCCATGATTTCAACAACTTGCTTACGGGTATTATGGGCGCATGTGATCTGGCGAGCAGATACCCCGACGAGCGTGAGCAAGTAAGCACGTGGTTGGAGCAGATTCGCGAGCTCTCGCAACGAGCCGCCGGTATTACGGGTCAACTCCTCGCCTTCAGTAGGGAGCAGCCGCTACAGCGAAACCGCCTGTCAGTCAATGCCCTCGTCGCCGATGGCATCCGCCTGACCGAACACATCTGCGGCCCTGATGTCGTTTTGACGGTGGAGACCGAGGCAACGGCCGACACGATCCTGGCCGACGAGACACGAATTCAACAGACTCTCATCAATCTCGCCGTCAATGCTCACGATGCGATGCCCGACGGTGGCACGCTGAGCTTTCATACCGACAACGTTACCGTTGACGACCGCCCCGACCTGACAGCGGGAAACTACCTCCGCCTCCGAGTCCGAGACACGGGACGCGGGATCGATCACGAGACCAAGTCCCACATCTTCGATCCTTTCTTCACGACCAAGGAGGTTGGCAAGGGCACTGGTTTGGGCCTGTCCATCGTGCATAGGATCATAGGCCAGCATGACGGTGTCATCGACGTGGAGAGTACGTTGGGCCAAGGCACCGAATTCAGTATTCTGCTGCCTGCCCTCGACAGCGCCGCGGAAGACCTTCGCGCCCCTGCGAAAGGCGCCTCAATGCTCGACGGCGACGAGACGATCGTCGTTGTCGACGACGATAAACAGGTGCGCAAGATGGTGATGGTCCTCTTGCAGAGACGTGGGTATCGCGTGCTGACCGCTGGCTCACCCGCCGAAGCCGATGATTGTCTTTCACCTGATGACCCCGTTGATCTGCTCCTGTCCGACATCGCCATGCCCGGAGAGAGTGGCCCGGCATACTATCAGCGACTCCGGCAGCGAATCCCAGACCTACCGGTGCTGTTCATGACAGGGTACGCCGACCAAGAGGGTGGCTCGGCCAACGGGCTCGACCCGGCATGGCCCTTGATTCTGAAACCTTTCAACCCGACACAACTGTGCCGGAAAATTCGGACGATTCTGGACGCCAGTCGAGAGGCGTAGTGATCAACTTGGGATAACCGGTGGGTCGGGATTCCCAACAGCTATACGTGGAGTCGCATCGACAGCCAACGTGTGGATGTCGATGGCCGGATCGAGACACCACGGCCGTGACGGTCAGCCGGTCACGCTAACCCTACCTGCAGGTACAGGCGTTCGCCGCGCAGCGGCCGTCATCCGATTCTGGGGAGGCCTCTCGGCTGTGGCGACAGCTGACCAGCCCCCGTAACGAGCTACATCGTCGTCCTCACGACGCCAAATCTGCGGATTGTTCGTGACGAAACTTGCCGCAGTGTGGGCATGCGGTGTCGATCCCCGCCTGTCGCCGGGCTGCCTTCATCAATACCGTCACATCTGCTCGGCTCACATCCAGTCGCTGCACGAGTCCGTCGATATCAGCACTCTCTTCGCTGCTGAGGTCGCCGTCGGCCAGTGCATCCTCGATACGCCCTTCCACCTCAGCACGTCGGCGCTGGATGGCAGCGGAGAACCCCGATGCGAGAATCCCCGCTGGCAGCGCGACCATGCCGACGCTGATCACGGCAATGACGGCGGTCAGGCCCTTGCCCAGTGGCGTCGCCGGCACGACATCACCGTAACCGACGGTGGTCATAGTGATGATCGCCCAATACATGGTCGCCGGAATCGATGAGAAGGCATCGGGGTCGGGATGCGTTTCCCCTTCCACGATGAAGGCCAGGCTCGACACAATGACGAGCAACAACAGCAGGATGAACATCGCCGCACCCACGGTGCGCGCCTCCTGCCTCAAGACCTGGAAGAGCAGATTCATCGATCCGGAGTAGCGGGTGAGCTTGAAGATCCGGAGCAGGCGCAACACCCTCAGGAACCTCAGATCGACCGAGACCAGCAGACCCAGGTAGAAGGGCAGGATGGCGACGAAATCGACGATCGCCATAGGGGAGCGTATGAAGTGGAGTCTCATCCGTGTGGATGATTCCTGATTCTCCTGCCAAGGGTTGTCTGTTGCAGACCAGATCCGCAAGATATACTCGATACTAAAGACGGCGACTGACAAGATCTCGAAGGCGTCTAGGTATGGTCCCCACTGAGACCGTATCGCTGCCACCGATTCCAGGATCACGGCGAGAATATTTAGCGTGACCAACAGAATCAGCACGATATCGAAGCGCCGCGTCCAAGGTTCGTCCTTGTCGCGACTGAAAAGAATATCCGCCGTGCGTCGGCGGGCACGGCTCAATGAGCCGAGTGGTTTCGTCGCAGATTGAGTCATTGGATGCTCCTTGCCGGCTGCACGCCGACGCTGAAGACGACAAGCCAAGCATAAGGCGAATCGGTTTTTGTGTGTCATCAAGCCCCGGGCGCACCCGGAGCAGATCCCCACTTGCGTTCGGGGCAACCTTACGGCGACGGTCGATGCCTTCTATCAGGACGAAAGTCGCTCGTTCGGCTTCAAGTAAGAGCCGGGTTCGAAGGGGAACCTCTCCTCCACATCATCAATGAGTTCGACGCCGAATCCAGGCTTGTCTGGTAGGGTCATCATCCCATTCACCACAGTCAGTGGCTCCTTGAAGATGCCTTCCTTGAGCGGATTGTACGTCTGGTTCAGTTCGCAGTATTCGGCATTTGGCATGCCGGCGACGAAGTGGGCATTGGCCATGGTTGTGCCGCCGCCATGCCAATTGTGGGGGATCGAGCTGATACCGCGCAGATGGGCCATGCGCGAGATGAACCAATTCTCCGTGAGTCCCGTGACATTGCAGTCGGTCTGGATGATGTCGAGGGCGCCGCGGTCGAGCCATTGTTGGGTTTCGAAGCGTTCCATGAATCGTTCGCCACCTGATACTTTCACCGTCGGCATCGCCTCTTTGAGCTGCACAAAGCGATCAATGTGTTCTAACGCCGTGCCACCGAAAGCCTCCTCGAACCAGTAGAAGCCGAGTTCCTCCAGCACCGGCGCGAAATCGGTGATGATCGACTCCAGTGATCCTCCCTGGGTACCCACGGTTTCATGCATGAGGCGAAAGTTCGGACCCACTGCCTCACGTAGTCGACGCAGAATGGGGAAGTAGCGGTCGTAGGTCATGCCTGCCGTTTCCCAATCGGTGCCGCAGCGAAACTTGAAGGCGTCGTAGCCCTCTGCCTTGTAGCGCAGGGCCGCTTCGATCAGGAACGTCTCGCCGTCATTGTACCACTCATGCTCAACCCCGGCGCTGGCGTAGATCTTGATTTTTCGCTGCGGCTCGTGGTCAGTGGCGAGCAATTCATACACCGGCTTTCCGAGGGCCTTGCCGATCAAATCCCAGCAAGCGATGTCGATGCCCGCCCAGGGCGCGCGATCCTTGCGGGACGTATTGCCTCGATTGGCCAGCAGCTGCACATCGAAGGGATTCTTACCGATCAGCAGGGGGCGAATCACTGACTCTGTGTATTGCTTGATGTAGTCGGGGTCCTCGTAGGGCGTGCCTTCACCGATACCGACCAGGCCCTGGTCTGTGAAGATCTGGGTGATGGCACCATCCGTCTTCCAGACTTGATACCGACCCGAGCGCCACAGGTCTCCCTTTGGATCGACATAGGACAGGGGAATCACCTTCACATCGGTGATCTTCAGATTCTCGCGCCCGATCCCGTCGAGGGGATGGTTTCGTTCAGTTTGCATGAAGTATCGGTGGCATTTCGCAGCGTCTCAAGGCAACAGATCCAACGTTGCGAGTCGGTCGGTGAGTTGCTGGCGCTGATCGTCGGTGAGAGGCAGGGCAGGGCGACGTGCATTTCCCGTATTGAGTCCGAGTCGCAGGCCGACGGCGGCCTTGCAGGTGGCGTGAAAGTGCTCACTGCCGAACATCCTGCACACGTCGATGATCTCAAACGAGCGCTTGCGAGCTTGCTCTGCTGCTTCGGCGTTACCGGCACCCGCAGCTGTCCACAGATCAACCCAGGGCTCAGGCGCCAGGCACGGTGGGCCATCGACACAACCACATGCCCCCATCGTGAGTGCTGGCAGCAGCAGATGCGATGAACCGGTGAAGCAGGACAGGCCCATGTCGGCGAACTCGCGAGCGATGACCAAGTTAGGCGACGAGTGCTTTAGTCCCGCGAGCTGCTGTACGCCATCCTGAATCTTCTGCATCAGATCGACGGTGATCTCCACGCCTGTCGAGCCGGGAAGGTTGTAGACGAAGAGTGGCAGGTTCGCGGCGGCAGCAACAGCGCGATAGTGCTCGACGATTTCCTCATCAGAGCGACGATAGAAGAAGGGTGGGACGCAGCAGATGGCATGTGCGCCAACACCGGCTGCATGCTCTGCAAGCGCTGCGGCGCGAGCTGTTGTTGGCGCACCGACGTGCATGATCGTCGTGGCACGTTCACCTACCTGCTCTACGGCTATGCTGGCGATGCGACGATTCTCCTCGTCGCTGAGCAGAATGCTCTCACCCGTGCCACCGGCGATCCAGAAGCCGTGGGCGCCGGCAGCGATGTTCATATCGAAGACGGCACGTAGCTGCTCTTCATTCAGCTCATCCGCCTGCGTCATCGGTGTGACGATGGCGGGAAAGACGCCGCGAAAACGTGAAAGATCGGTTGTCATCGGGTCAAATCCTCGCTGTCAGGACATTGGTTTCGTAATTCTCCATCTCGTCGATCCAACCGGCGCCGATTGGCACACTTGCCTTGAGGCACGCCATATCCCACACGGCACTGAAGGCCATCGTCTTCAAGTCTTCCATGAGACCGAGTTTCGCCGCCCCTCTGCCTTCGGCTTCCAGCTTTTGCAGATGCTGGCTTGGATCGACGAGACCATAGAGGATGGCTTTGCGCGTGGCGCGCGTGCCGATGACATAGGCGCCCACCCTGTTGATGCTGGCATCGAAGAAGTCGAGGGCGACATAGATCTTGTCGAGAGCCTTCGCCCGAGCAACCTCCAGAAACACATTGCGCACGTCATCTGAAAACAGCACGACGTGATCCGAATCCCAACGGATGGGTCGACTCGTATGAATGAGCAACTTGGGATGGAAGGGCAGGTGCGCAGTGATTTTGTCGGCGATCGACTCTGTCGGATGAAAGTGACCCATGTCCAGGCACAGCACTTTCCCACGTGACAGAGCGTAGTTGGCGTAGAAGTCGTTCGAGCCGACGGTATAGTCTTCCATACCCAAGCCAAAAAGTTTGCCCTCTACTGCGTCTACACATGCGGGACTGATGCCGAGGTCCTCGTCGAAGATGGCGTCCAGGGATTCGACCAGTCGTTGCCGTGGCGTGCCTCGATCCGCTGGATGATCCTTGGCACCATCCGGGATCCAGTGGTTGTTGACGACGTCGCCGCCCAAGGCAGCAGAGATGGCCGCAGAAATCCGCCGACTGACGATGCCATGCTCGATCCAGAAGTCGCGGATCGCCTTGTCGGGGTGAGCGAGGGTGAATCCATCATTGGCTTTCGGGTGGGCGAAGTAGGTTGGATTGAAATCGAGGCCCATGTTACTGTCTTTTGCCCAGCCGATCCACTTCTCGAAGTGTCGCGGTTCAAGTTGATCTCTATCGACGACTTCGTCACCCGTCTCACAGTAGAAGGCGTGCAGGTTGATGCGATGTGCACCAGGCAACAGGTCTGTTGCCTTTTTCAGATCCTGGCGCAGCTCATCAGCGGTTCGCGCCTTGCCTGGGAAGTTGCCCGTCGCCATGATCCCGCCACCTTCGACGGCTTCATCCTTGGTCTCGAAACCACCGACATCGTCTCCTTGCCAGCAGTGCAGGGAGATGGGAATCTGCAGTGCCGCATCCATGGCGGCGTCCGCGTCGACGCCCAGGGCGGCATACTGTTGCTTGGCAGCCTCGTAGCTGGATTCGATCTGCGCATCGGACAGGGGAGTCTTATGAGACATCTGTAACCTCTATCTTGTTTTGTTGGTCGCGCTCGGTCTTTGGTTGGGTCGCGGCCTTGTGGCAGCTCGCCGCGCGATAACATAAGCGCGGCACGCCATCACCTCTACCGTGCGGGAAGGCATCGACTTTGACGCAGCAACAGCATATCTGGATGTGCCCCGTCTGTCAGCAGGCGCTGAGCTTGGTGGACCGCCAGTTTCTTTGTGCTGAAGGTCACTGCTTCGATGTGGCGCGCGAGGGATATGTGCATCTCGTGCTGGCACACCAGCGTTCCTCGAGCCAGGCGGGGGATCCTCCGGACAGTCTAAAACAGCGGCGGCTCTTTCTCGAGGCGGGTCACTACGAGCCACTCGCCAAGAGGGTGACCCAGATGGCCGACTCGCACCTCGAGGGCCATGTGTTGGATGTAGGCTGTGGCGAAGGGTATCTACTGCGTCGTCTGCAGTCAGCGGGTGTCGCTCAATTCCATGGAGTAGACATCTCCCGGACGGGTGTGCGTATGGGAGCCCGCATGAGCGAGACCATCGCCTTTGCGGTGGGAAATGCCTATCGGCTGCCCGTGCAATCCGATTCGGTGCGATTGTGTCTGGTCATGATGGCGCCCCGAGAGGGGGCAGAAATCCAGCGTGTCCTTGCCGCTGATGGAATTCTGCTGTGTGTCACGCCCGGCGAGGGCCATCTGGCCAACTTCAGGAAGCTCGTTTATAGCGATGCGCGTCCGCATGCGCCGGTTGAGCTGCCAGCCGGTTTCCACATAGTCACCGAAGAGACTGTGAGCTTTCCCCTGCATCTGACGTCAAAGGAACGTGTGCGTCAGCTCCTCGAGATGACACCATATAAGTGGCACATGGATCCGGCGACCTATCAACGGGTCAGTGGTGTCGAGACTCTGACAGATACGGCCCACTTCGTTATGCAATTACTGCGACCGGCCTGATCGTGACCGCAGTCGTTTAGTCTACGACGATGAAGATCGGATTGGAATAAAACCACAGGTCCGACCATGGATCTTCGCCCGCCGGATCCATGGCGGGTTCCAGTTCCTGGCCATTGGTACCTCGGATACGCAGATAACTGCTGTGGGCGACGGCGTTCATGCGATAGCTCATCACCTGATAGGATCCTGCAGAGCGCCATTGCTGTGGTGAGAACCGGGCGAGGACGCGTGTCGTCGGATTCGTATCGATGCTGCGATCCGCGGCGGGCCCCGTCACCTGGCCAGCGATCAGGTCGACACGATGTACTGCAGGATCCTGTCCTGCCCAATTCAAACCCACTGGGTCGAGGAAGCGGATGGTCACCTCGACGTCGTCGCCCTCCTGCACGTGCAGCTCGCCGCCGATATCGACCGCTGTATCTCCGCTTTGTGCCGTGACGTGTAGTTCAGAGATCAGATCGCCGAGAGTGACGAATATCCGACCCTCGCGAATACCATCCATCACATCATCATGGTTCCTGTGGGCCCACACATAGGTCTTGGAATACTCACCAGGCCAGAAGTCTGATCCGCCTTCGCGCCAATTGACGTGAGAGTCTGAGTTGGCCGTGATCCGCCAACGTCGGCCTTCGCCGAGCATGGAATCCCAGAAGCCGCCGATTCGAGCTGTCATCTGGTCGAAGCCACCCATGGTCGGGAACTTTCCATACGAAGAGCGTGGCGCCAAACGCATGGAGCCGTCTCGATTCAGCGTCTTGGCCTGGTGACCCGGTGCACCGGACATACCGAGGGCCACTTCCGGTGCCGTATCATTCCAGTCGCGAAGTTCGGATGGGTGATCGAGGCCATACATTCCGAGATCTGTCGCTGAACGTGAGGGGTGGTTGGCGATGACGATTGGTTTGGTTGGGAATTGGTTCATCGCTGCAAGGGCATCCAGCATTCGTGGCTCTGCATCCCAGGATGAATCTGCCGGATGGGGTTCCTTTTTGGCGAAGTTCGACTCAATCTCAAAGAGCCGATCCGCTTCATCGTGCGTATGCGGAATGATGAGACTGGAGTGGTCGGCACCCGGTGTGTCGAACTCCATTCCATAGAATTGGATGACTTCCGGAACCACTTCTCGCGACATCAAGAGCTCAGGATAGGCCTGCTCGATGTTGACTTTGCTATGATGCGGGCCGCCATGGTCCGTGGATACCATCCAGCTGAGTCCGTAATACTTGGCCATCGTCGCATTCATCTGAATCGGATAGATCGCATCGCCGGCGATGATGGGTCGTGGGGGATCGACTGCACGATCCCAGTCGACGGAGAAGCGAGAGTGGATGTGGTGGTCGCCAGCCAACCACTGGCGGCTGGATTCGACCTGGTTTCCTCGGCCGGGTTCCTGGTTGACCTGCTGCGGTGGCAGTGTGCACGTCACGCCGGCAAGTCCCAAAATCAGGCACGTAGAGCGAGCGAAGGAGTGCGCGTTCATTTTCGACTTTTCGATAGAAGTGATTCGACAGGGCTCATGTGGTAACTTGCCGTGTCGACCAGGTGAAATCAACCGCGCGGAGCGCACACAATGAGAGTATTGCTCGCCCAGTTCGAACAAGAGACATCGCACTTCAATCCGCACCCCACGACCCGAGATCGTTTCGACATCTTGCGAGGGCGCGATCTGATCGATGTCCTGGCTGGCACACATACCTACGTTGCCGGCGGACTCGATGTATTTGCAGAAGAGGGAATCGAGGTGGTGCCAGCCTTCGGTGCCAATTCGGTTACCTCAGGCGGGCCTGTAGCGACGGGTGATCTCGATGAGATGACGGCAGAACTGCTGGCGGCAGTTGAGGCTCAGGCGGACGATGTCGATGGTGCGTATATCGCCTTCCATGGCGCCATGGCTGGCCTTGATGAACCCGATCCAGAAGGCAGGATTTTGGCGCGGGTGCGTGAGTTGCTGGGGGATCGCCCCATCGTCTGCTCCTTCGATCTGCACGCCATCCTGGCAGATCGCATCGTGCAGAATGCGGACATCGTCGTCGCCCTACACACCTATCCACATGTGGATCAGCGCGAAACGGGGCAGCGGGCAGCACGGAATCTGGTTCACCTGCTGCGAGGTGGTGTGACGCCGGTCGTCGCACACGTGCGGCTGCCATTGCTGGTACGTGGAGATGAACTGATCACGGCGACGGGTCTTTTCGGCGAAGCGATCGAGCGGTGCCGGCAATTCGAGGCGACACCCAAGGGACTGTCAGCGCTCGTCAATATTGGCAATCCCTTCACAGATGTGCCGGAACTGCGCACGAATGTCATCGTCACCAGCGATGGAGATGAAGAGGGGGCACGCCAGTTGGCTGAAGAACTGGCGTCTTTCATGTGGGATCATCGAGAACGTCTGCAGGCACCACTTACCTCCATCGAAGAGGCGATCCAACTCGCCAGAGATACATCAGGTCTCACGATCTTCTCCGACGCCGCCGATGCCACGTCGAGTGGAGCGTCCGGTGACAGCAACTGGATTCTGAAGGGGCTGCTCGCCGACAACTTCCCTAAACAAGCATTATTGCCACTGGTAGATGCGCCCGCGGCGGCGAAGGCTGTCGAGGCCGGCGTCGGCAGTCGCTTCACTGTGGCTCTTGGCGGCACCGTCGACGACGAGCGCCACACACCCATCGAATGCGAGGTCTATGTGCAGAGTCTGCACGATGGTGTCTTCGCAGAAGAGTCGGGCGAGATCGCCCGTGCTGGAAAGACGGCAGTCTTGGTGAGTGGCGGGTGTACGATGATGGTCACCGAGCACCCCGTGTCGATCATGGGGCGCCGTGTCTTCGAATCTCGAGGCTTGGCACCTGCTGACTTTGATCTCGTCGTCTGCAAGAGTCCGAATGGCTTTCGCACACACTACGAGCAGATCAGCGCCCGCATCGTGGCCGTCGATGCACCTGGTTCAACCAGTGCCAATCTGCGTTCATTGCCCTATCAGAATGTGCAGCGGCCCACGTATCCACTCGACGACGGGATCTCACCCATTATGACGGCGGAGATGAAGCTGTGACACAGGATCGAGTGTTCCACCGAACGCGCAAAGAACGCTGGCCCAAGATCACACATGGAGAAGGGCTCTATCTCTATGACGACGAGGGCCAAGCCTATCTCGATGCGTGCGCCGGTGTTCACGTCGTCAGTATTGGACACGGTGTTCCGGAGATCGCCGATGCCATGCAGGCTCAGGCGCGCAAGGTCACATTCACCTATGCACGATTCCTCACCCAACCGCAGATCGATCTGGCTGATCGCATCGCGTCCCTGACACCGGGTGACCTGAATCGTGTGTTCTTTATCTCCGGTGGCTCAGAGGCGACGGAGTCGGCCATGAAGATTGCCCGAAAGTACCATCTGGAGACGGGCAACCCGGGCAAACACAAGATCGTGTCGCGCTGGCAGAGTTGGCATGGTGCCACTGTGGGAGCGCTGTCGATGTCGGGTCGTTCTGCATGGCGCAAGGACTACAAACCCTACCTGCTCGACTTCCCTCACATTCGGCCGTGTTATCCCTATCGCTGCGAATACTGTCGCGACGCCGGGGTGTGTTCCCTTGCCTGTGCGCAAGATCTGGAGCGTGTCATCCAACAGGAGGGAGCCGACTCGATTGCTGCCTTCATCGCGGAACCCATTCTCGGAACATCCTGCGCTGGTCTGACACCGCCCGCCGACTATTTTCGCACCATTCGCGATATCTGCGATCGTCACAATGTGCTGATGATCGTCGACGAAGTCGTCACGGGATTCGGCCGAACGGGGACGAATTTTGGTGTCGAGCACTTTGGCGTCGTGCCTGACATCATGGCCACTGGCAAGGGACTCAGCAGTGGCTACACGCCCATTGCGGCGACCGTCGTCAGCGAGCGGATCTACGAGGCGATCTACGAAAAACAGACCCACTATGTTCACGGTCACACCTATGGTGGAAATCCACTCTCATGTGCTGTTGCTCTGGCCGTGCAGGATTACATTGCCGAGCATGATCTGGTGGCCAACTGTCGCCGCATGGGCGATCTGATGCTGCAGAAGCTTCAGCCCCTGTTGGATTGCCCCATCGTCGGGGCTGTGCGCGGCAAGGGGTTGTTGACGGGTGTTGAGTTCGTCGCCGATCAAGAGACGCGTGCGCCTTTTGCGGTCGACAAGAAAGTGACGGCAACCGTTGTCGATGCCGTTTTCGAGCGCAACGTGCTCATCATGCCAGGTGCACCGGGTCTCGTCGATGGCGCTGCGGGCGACCACATTGCGATCAGCCCGCCTTTCACGATCGATGAGCAACAAGTGGACACGACGGTGCGTGCCGTTACCGAGGCCGTAGAGGAGACGGCCCGGAGCCTGGGGTTCTGATCAATGAGTCATGGCTGATTCAGCTTAGGTGTAATTAGCTCGCCTCCACGTCGAATCCCACAACCTGATCTGTGTCGCCATCGGACTCGACCTGATAGCGAATCACCAGAGGGCGGCAACAGACCTCGCAGTCCTCGACATACGATTGCCCCCCCTCGCTGACATCGAGGACCATCGAGATCTCCTCCCAGCAGCAAGGGCATTGAAAACGTTGTTCGATCATACGGCTCCCAACTTCGGCTCGATTTCTCCAAAGGAATGGAAACATCATGCAAAATGCGGTCAACTTCGTCAGCGATGGGTTGGGGCTTACGCCGCCGGAATTCGCTGAGGTTCTGCTTCGCTGCACCCAAGCCGATCAGATCCAGCTCGATTCCTATGCTCTTGGAGGGATGGTTGAGCAGGTTGAGCAGAAGTTCGCTGACTTGCTTGGCAAACAGCAGGCGGTCTTCATGCCAACGGGGACGATGGCGAATCACATCGCCCTGCGTGAACTGGCTGGCGGGCAGGGCAAAGTGATTGTGCAAGCTGAGAGTCACATCTATCGAGACATCGGTGACGGTCCGCAAACCCTCAGCAATCTGAATTTGATTCCGCTGGCTCCGAAGCGTGCGGCGTTCACTTTGGCTGAAGTTGAGCAGGTCGTGCAGTCGCTTCTGGTGGAGCGGGTTGCCACCCACGTTCGGGTGATCTCCATCGAGTCTCCCGTGCGTCGGCTGGACGACGCCATGTTCGGCTTTGAAGAGATGACGAAAATTGCCGCGTATGCGCGTCAGCAGGGCATCAAAATGCATCTGGATGGCGCACGTCTATTTGTCGAGGCGGCGCACACAGGCGCCGATCCCGCCGAGTATGCGACTCACTTCGACACCGTATTTGTTTCGTTGTCGAAATGTTTCAACTGCGCGTCGGGCGCCGTCTTGGCCGGCCCCGCGTCGGTCATGGAGGATGTCTATCACACACGCCGGATGTTTGGTGGTAGTCTGCCTCAGGCCTGGCCGCAGGCGGCGGTCGCCTTGCACTTTGCCGACACCTTCCTGCCTGCGTATCGAAGTGCGTGGCCGATCGCTGAGGCCCTGTTCCTTGCGCTCGACGCCGACGAGGGCTTCCGTGTCGAACGCATACCCAATGGCACGCACATTGTGCGACTTCACGTGCCCGGTAAGAATCTCGATCACTTCAGGGGTCTGCTGCATGCGCATCAGGTTCATCTGCCACCTGTTGATGAGGATGGGGAGTCGTTCAGACTCAAGGTGAATCCTTCGGCAAATCATACATCTGCCGAGAATCTGGTGCAGGCCTTTCGCGCGGCCCACACTGCGAGTGATGCAAGTTGAGTATCTCGCCCTGGCAACTGTTCGTTGATCTTGGGCTCGCCGGGATCCTCCTGCTGCTGGGAATGCTCCTACGCGTGTATGTGCCCATCCTGCAACGACTGTTTCTGCCGGCCAGTGTGATCGCGGGTCTGCTCGCCCTCGGACTCGGACCCAATGGTGGCAACTGGCTGCCCCTGTCCGAGGCCTTTGGTACGTATCCCGGCATCCTGATCGCTCTGGTATTTGCGGCCCTGCCCTTTGCGACAGAGCGTGTGCCACTGGCGGCGCTGTCGTGCCGACTGTCCCGTCTTTGGGCGTTCTCCTCCGTCGTGATTCTCCTGCAGTGGGGGATTGGTGTTGTTGTGGCCGCCGTCGCCCTGCGATCACTGTGGCCCGAGTTGCATCCCGGATTCGGCTCGATGATCGCGGTGGGATTTGTCGGGGGCCATGGTACGGCGGCAGCGGTTGGACAAGTATTCGCCGCTCAAGGCTGGCCTGAGGCGACGTCGCTGGCCATGACATCGGCGACCGTAGGGATTCTCAGTGCCGTGTTGGGTGGCATGTTGTGGGTGAAATGGGGCGTGGCCACTGGCCAGGCGAGGTTTCTGCGCCGCTTCGAAGATCTACCAGATGCGACCCGTCGTGGCCTGGTGGCACCTGCGCAGCGCCAATCAACGGGCGATGAAACGGTCGATTCAAGCACCCTCGAATCCCTCGCTTTCCACCTGAGTCTGATCGCAGCGGCTGCCGTCGCCGGCTACTATGCGAGCAACTGGGTGGCAATGTGGTTCGATGCATTTCGTCTACCCGTCTTCTGCACGGCCTTCGTGGCTGCCTCCTTGCTGCGCTGGGTGTTGGGAAAAACTCCAGCCACCGACTACATCGATCGTCGCACGATCGGCCGACTCAGTGGCGCCCTGACAGATATCCTGGTCGTGTTCGGGATTGCCTCGATACGAATCGAGGTGTTGGTCGAGTACGCCGCACCCCTGACACTGCTGCTCGTGACAGGGGTCGTTCTGTGCGTCCTGCTGATTCGTGGTTTGGGGCCACGCTTCTTCCGCGATCACTGGCTCGAGCGTTCGCTTTTTACCTGGGGCTGGATCACGGGGGTCACGGCGATGGGTATCGCCTTGCTGCGAATTGTCGACACGCGCAATGAGTCGCAAGCACTCGCCGATTTTGGTGTCGTGTATCTCTTCCTGGCTCCCGTTGAAATCGGGCTGCTCGCGGTGGCGCCACAACTATTGATGCAGGGCCAGTGGGGCTGGCTGGCTGCTGCCGTGATCGCAAGTGCCGTCGTGCTGATGTTCGTATTCGCGCGATCCGAGTCACTAGAGCGCTGAACTCAACACCACGTAGCGCGTCAATTCTTTCAAATTTTTGATGAAGGTCTGACAATATCACGCGGGCCTTGATGAGGGGCTGGCCATACGTTGGTGGACGCACGCTGCCATCTTCGACGAAGCGACCCTTCTCATCCAGGTTTGCGGCGATGGCGTGTACCCGTTCATCATCGGCGGGCCGAAGTGACCCACGAAAGGGTCGTCGTCGACCTGCGAACATGGCTTCGCGATTCGATCGTACCATCCGCCTGAGGCCAGCTGCCCCCATACCAGGGCACGAGCCGCATCAACTGCTGCCTGCAATACAGGCTGTCGCCCGGTGCCGCCCAAGCGTCCAGGTAGGCGATCCCCGCCCACAGCGTACCCCGGGGGCTGCACCCAGATCACCGTTGGCCGTGCTGAGACTTCACCCTCACGCATCTTCAAGTCGTCACTGTATTTCCACAGATAACCACCACGAGTCGCAATCTCAGTGCGGCAGAAGTGCGTTGCAGAGCGCCTGCTGCCGAGTCTCCTCGTCTGCATTTGCCCCGCCGGCGATGAGAACCAGGACGACCGGGAGAAGCAGATTTTTCATGCTTTCAGCAGCCAGATGAATGACGCCATTAATAGACCAACGGCGATCCAGGTGCCGAAGAATCCCAACATGCCAATCAGGGAGGGTCTGGGGATCTCAAAGTCCGGATGGTCGATCCATGACTGGCGTGGTGCCGCTGCCAGACCGTCGGGTAAGGTGAATGCCTTGGTCTCTGTCTCCCAAGGCTGAATCGGGGTTCGCAGGCAGGCGAAGAGTTTGTCGAGAGAGTCTCGGGTCATGGGAGCTGTCACTAGACTGACAAGGATGAAGGCGATCAACCCTGACGTTAGGTACATGATCATCTGCCACGGCAAATAGAGCTTTTCATCCCATAGCATGAAGCTGGGCAGGTGATGGGCGAATTGCGCATTGAAGTCCCATCCGAGCCAATCGATCTGGCCCGCAAGAAGCAGTGTTGCGAAGCTGACCAACGTGCCTGCCCAAGCGCCGGCTGGTGTGGCGCGGCGCCAGAATAATCCAATCCAGAAGGCCACCCCCATCATGGCGGAGAGCTTCCAGAATGTCTCCAGGCCCGACACGACGTTCTCAATTGAGAAGGCGAATAACACGCCTGCCAGCACAATGCCAAAGGAGGAGATCCGCCCAACCCAGAGAAAGTGCGTCTCTGATTGTTCCGGGCCGATGAGCTTGCGATAGATGTTCTGGGTAAACAGCGCCGAAGATGCAATCATCAGCGAATCGCAGGAACTCATGACCGAAGCCAGCATCGAGGCCATAAAGAGGCCGATCAGTCCCGGGCCAATGGTCGGAAACAGATCGTGGGCCATCTGGCCGTAGACGTGATCGACCTCCAGGGCCTGACCCTTGTAGAGTGCAACGGCACACAATCCCGTCAGGACCCAGGCGATGGTACAGACTCGTTTGATCAAGACCCCCGCTGTCACACCCACGCGTCCCTCCATCTCCGTCTTGCCCGCGGCACACATACCCATGGACGTGGGCTGGCAACCCCAACCGATCAGGGCGTTGAGTGCGATGATCGCGACGAAGAAGACGCCGATTTCTCCTGGCGCGACGAGCTCGAAGAACGTGGGGTCGGCGATCGAGGCTCTCAGCCCCGACAAACCGCCCACGGCGTTGAGGGCAAAGGGAAGCAGGAGAAAGGAAAGCAGGATGGTCATGAGACCCTGGACGAAGTCGGTGATGATCGCCGAACTGAGACCGCCGACGACGCCGTAGGTAACGAACATGACGGTCATGGCACCGATGGCCAGTTCAGGATTGATCTGTCCGCCACTGATGGCACCGATCATGGCGCTGGAGCCCTTCAGCATTAACCCGATGCTGAACATGAGCTGCAGCATGCCAACGACGGCGAAGAGCACGGCAACGCTGGGGCCGTAGCGGATCTCGAAATACTCACCGACCGTAACGGCGCGCATCCGGCGGAAGATGGGCGCAATCAGCCAATAGAAGGGCGTGACGAAGAGCCACAGCCACTGATACCAGATCCCGGAAGCGCCCGTCGTGTAGGCCTTTGCCGCGACGCCCACTGCCTGATCGGAATGGGTCCCGGTGCCGAAGGAGTGGAATGTCATCATCCACTTACCGAACTGACGATCTCCGATAAAAAGGCTGTTCGAGTTGTGGACTTTCTTGGAGGCCCAAAGTCCGAGTCCCGTGATCCCCAACAGATAGACGATGATGACGAGCCAATCAAAGAGAGTAATGGCACTCATGGATCCACCTTTTTTCGAGTTAGCTCAAAGACCCCCTTGGTCCTGGCCCCAATCCGTCGCGCGACGTCGGGACCGAAGCTGTTTTTCAGTGGTTCAGTCATTGATCATCATTCAGGCCTTGAAGGCACCCGACGTGACACCACGCATGAAGGGTTTGGTGGCGTAGGCGAATAGAATAAGCAGAGGGATACTCGAGATCGCGTAGGCGGCATAGAGCGTGCTGAAATTCGATGCGTGGGCGCTTTTTGCCAGCACGTAGATCCCCGATGCGACCACATGCTGCTTGCCCTCGGTATTGGTAATGAAGGGCCAGAGAAAGTTGTTCCACGTACCGAGAATATTCATGATCGCCACGACGGAAAATACAGGGCGAGACAGGGGCAGCACGATCTGCCAGTAGATGTGCAGATGTCCGGCACCATCCATCCGAGCAGATTCAAACAGATCTTCCGGGAGTCCTTCGAAGTAGCTCTTGAATACGTAGATCGCGAAGACCTGTCCTCCGGCGATATAGGGGAGGATCATGGCTCCATACGTATTGAGCAGGCCAAGATTCTTCACCAACAGGAAACTTGGAACCAGGGTTAAGACACCGGGGAACATCATGGTGCTGATGATGAAGAGGAACAGGGCACGATGTCCGGCGAATCGATAGCGAGCCAGGACATAGGCCGTGGCGGAGCCGAGAAGTAGCACGCCCGTCACGGTCAGCAATGCGACGATGATCGTATTGAGCATGTACGGACGGATCACCTTCCACGCGAGTCGTGGGCCGCGTGTCAGTCGTCCCATACTCTCACTCAGCGCATCATCCGCGCTGATCTGAGTGCGCACGCCTGCCGCATTCGTGAGGGGCGCACCCGTCACCAGGGCGCCCGTCGCCGCCAGGGCGTCGGTGAGCGCCCCAGGAATGGAGAAAAAATCGTGGTAGTATTCGGCATTGGTGCGCAGGGCGTTGTTTACGACGAAGACGAAGGGCAGCAGGGTCAGCGCCGAGAAGCAGATCAGGATCGAATGGATGAGCCACGTGTGTGATCTCTTCATCGCACCCCCTGCAACTGCTCTGATGACTTGAAGTATCTCAGATTCAACATTGTGAGGCCGAAGACGAGAATGAAGAGCAAGACACCGATGGCGCAGGCATATCCCATGCGTTGAAAGCTGAAGGCATTGAAATACATCCACAGGCCGGGTACGGTGGTCTCGAAGCCTGGACCACCACGAGTGAGGATGAAGAGGTGTTCGAATCCCTGCACACCACTGATGATGGTCAGAATCAGGATCAGCTTCAGCTGGCTGAGCACCATGGGAATGTCGATGCGGAAAAATTTCTGCCATCCGGTACAACCATCGATGGCGGAGGCTTCGTTGACACTGTCGGGAATACTGCTGAAGCCGGCGTAGTAGATGAGAACTTCAAATCCACCCACAAAGGGGAAGCCAACCGCCGCGACTGCGAGCAGTGCCGTCTCAGGATCGGCGAGCCAACCACGACTCCAGTGGACGAGCCCTATACTCTCGAGGAGCTGATTGAGCAGACCTGCGTCTGAAAAGATCATCCCTGACCAGATCAACTGAATCGCTACCCCAGGAACCACGACGGGGGCGAGGAATATGACGCGATACACATAGCGCCAACGTTCCGTCGGCAGAGCATAGATCAAGCGCGCCACAACCAGGGGGAAGCTCAAGCGCACGGCGACGGCGATCAGCGTCAGTGCGAGCATGTTCAGCAGCGACGGGAGAGCCGTCGGATCCTGCCAGATGTATTCAGCGTAGTTGGCAAAGCCAACGAATTGGGCTTCGGCGCCGATCTCGAACTCGTAGACGGAGCCGACGAAGGCCCACGCGACGGGGAGATAGACGAACAGCGTGAGCAGGGCGAGGGAAGGCAAGACGATGCCGTAGCATCCCAGGGTCGACTGCAGTCGTGGCGAGATCACTGCGCTGCAGCCGCAGACAGGGGGGGCAGACCGACCATCGTCGCACGCACAGGCGCCAGTTCCTGCCAGCGTCGCTCGAGATGCGCTGTATCCGGTTGTTTGCGGCGAAGCATGCTCGCTGTGGCGGCGTCGATGTTCTGTTCCTGCCAGCCGAGGAACTCATCGAGTTGTGCACCACCCGTCAGATACAATTCAAGCATGCGTCGCTGGATCTCTGAGAACCGCAGACCGAAGCTGTATACCCACTTCGTCGTCGTGTAGCGGCGGGCAAGGATCTTTTCGAAGGGTTTGAGCACGGGCAGGGGTTCCACGCCAATGATATTTGGCAGATAGGCCGGGTATTCATTGACGATCTGTACATACTGCTCTGGCATGCAAAGAAATTGTAGAAGAGCAATGACCCGCTGCAGGCGCTCCGATTGAGCGATTCTGTCTGCCATTGGCAGAGACGGGTCCGTATCGGCGATGGCGCTGTTGGTTACCTCCAGCTGGGTTGCTGCACCACCGATCACGCACATCTGCTGCCCTGCCGCAAACTGAGTGGTCTCGCGCGTGAAGGGTGGAACGTAGAAGACATCCCAGTCGAAACCGAGGTTCTGATCGCTCTGCAGTCGATGCGAAAGCGGAGAAACGGTCCAGATCATGGCGGCGCGCTGCGTCACGAACTCACGTACAAGATCTTCGGCCATGAGATTGCGATTGGTGAATTGCTTGAGTTCGAGCATGCGCTCCCAGACGACCCGATAGCGTGGATCGTGGCGGCTGAAGAAGCCCTTCTGGCGCAGGAAGGCTAACTCATCCCAATCGAGATAGCCGTCGAGATAGGGTTCACGTATCAGATCCTGATAGAGATCGATCCCTGGTAACAGATCTCGGTAGACCTGATCGAAGAACAGATCCTTGGTCCAGTCGTTGAAGGCAGCGATGTTGATCAGCAGCGGAACGATGGGCTTGCCGTCAGCACGGGTGTGCGCCTGGATCCTCTGCATACCGGCAATGAACTGCTCCCAGTCCTGGGGCGGTTCGAGCCCGAGTTGTGCGAAGAGGCTCTTGTTGTAGTAGATGCCCGTCTCCACCATGTCGAAGGTCAGGCAGTAACTGAAACCGTCTGGTGCAGCCTTGCCGCGGCTGATCGCCTGGTAGCGAAACATGTCCCACCACTGTTGCACGCCAGGTGCCTGCGGGTCTCCGGCCTCGACGACGAAAGGATTTGGCTTTTCAAGGAACGAATCGAGCGGCACATACCAACCTTTGTGCACATCCGTCCACACGTCCTCAACGTTGACGTTGAGAATATCAGGTGCCAAACCACTGCTGAGTTGAGTGACCAGGTATTCGCGCACGGAAGGGACGGTGAGAATATCAATGCGCGTGTCTGGGAAGCGCTTCTCGAAGGCGGCGACGACGTCGGCCAATCCACGCAGCGGCTCGCCAATACCATAGGGGTGAGTGCCTGGCAGATACGCCCTCCCCGGAGATACCTTGATGGTGTAGCGCACATCTTCTGGCGCTGCTGACGAGGGTGCCGAGTCCGTCGACTCAGGCTTCGAAGGCGGCAGCAGGAGCCACGTTCCCACGACCACGATCAGGATCAATGGCAATCTCTTCAGACTCATTGCGGCGATTGATCGTGTAGTTGATCGTGTTTGGGACAAAAGCAAGATCGTGCGGCTCCGTGTGGCGGTGAGATTGGCTGGACGAGGGTCTGATGCTGGCAAGATAAGTGGATCTTTCCGTCCCTCACAGGTCCTGGCGTGCACTGATGTGAGCAAAAGACGAGATTGTCTTTCAAACCAATGTGTTCAATGCCCGGATGAACTCAACAACGGTCCAGATTATGTTCCTGCCCGAAGTACTCGAAATCGTCCCCTGGAGTGGCCCACCTACCGTGGTGGTTACCGTGCCTGGTTCCAAGAGTATCACCAATCGTGCGCTCGTGCTGGCAGCGCTGGCTGATGGTGAAACACGACTACAGAGTGCCCTGTGGAGTGACGACACGCAGGTGATGGTTGCCGCTCTGCAGCAGCTTGGATTCTCCGTCCAGATAGAACCTGACTCCGGAGAAGCCGGCAATCGCCATCTGACCGTGCAAGGCAAGGGCGGATCCGTGCCACCCGGTGGCACGATAGCGGCACCCATGGAGATCTTTGTCGGTCTCGCGGGAACGGCGGCCAGGTTTCTGGCGGCGCTGCTGTGCGTTGGCTCGGGTGTCTACCGACTACACGGTGGTCCGCCCATGCACGTCCGACCGCAGGCGGGGCTGTTCGTTGCCCTGAGGCAGCTTGGATATCGTGTCGAGAGCGAGAAGGGCGATGATCATCTGCCGGCGCTCATTTATGGCGACGGGACACGCATGGGCGCATGGGCGACAGTGAGCACGGCGGCAAGCTCTCAGTTTGCTTCGGCACTGATCCTCGCGGCGCAGGCCGGTGGTTGGAAGATCGATACCGATGACGATCATCCGTCTCCCTATGTAGAGATGACGAGACAGCAGACGGCTGCTTTCCCGCACAACGGTGGGACCCTTGTGGTGGAACCGGATGCCTCGGGGGGCAGCTATTTCTGGGCTGCCGATGCGTTGCCCATCAATGGAGATGGCGATCTGGGGCTGAAGGGCTACATTCAAGTAGCGAACTGGCCCACATCGGGTTGGCAGATTGACGCCGAGTTCACGCGTTATCTGCCACTGCCCGCCCATGCTGTGTCCCGGCAACAGCATCTTGGCGACAGTATTATGACCGCCATGATCCTGGCTCCTCTTGGGAAAGAGCCCGTCCTGTTTACGGAGTTGGCGAGACTTCGTGTGCAGGAATGTGAACGCGTGGAGGCGATGCGCGTGGAGTTGGGCAAATGTGGTGCCGAGATTGTGGAAGAGGGCGATACGTTGAGGATTTCACCCTCCGCCCTGCATGGGGCGACGATCGACACATACGATGATCATCGTATGGCCATGTGCTTTGCCATCCTCGGCCTTGTTGTACCAGGAATTCGGCTGCGAGACCCGTCATGTGTCGCCAAAACCTTTCCCTTGTTCTTTCACAAGCTGGCCGCACCACCGCCGCACGGGCTGGGTGTTGAGCTGCGCGATAGAGATGGCAAGCAATGGGCACCGGAGCAACCATGATCAGCGACCGACACCAGCAATTGTTGCGACAGACCTTCCTGGACTACCAGCATCACGACACGTTCTTCGACAATCCGTTGATCGTCGAGCGGGCAAAGGGGCTGCACTACTGGGATGTGGAAGGCAAACGCTACTTCGATGCCATCGCCGGTGTCTACGCTGCGACCCTCGGGCACGGGCATCCCCGGGTGATTGAGGCGATCCGTCTACAATTGGAGAAGCTCAGTTTTGCACCTCCTATGCATGGCACAGCGGATGTGACACTGGAGTTCGTCGATCGCATCAGCGCCGTCACGCCTGGCACGCTCAATTTTGTGAAGTCCTTTGGTGGCGGATCGGAGTCGGTGGAGGCAGCCCTGAAATTCGCGCGGCAGTATTTTCGCCAGACGGATCGGCCGGGGAAGTTCAAGTTCATCAGTCGCTACCACGGTTACCATGGGGCCACCTTTGGTGCCATGGCGGCGAGCGGGACGGGGCCACGAAAGTCAGCATTCGAACCGGGTCCCACGGGATTTCTGAAGGTCTTTGCACCCAATCACTATCGCGACGACTTCAGCGATTGGGATCAATGCAATCGCTTCGCGGCACGCCAATTCGAAGATGTCATCGTGCACGAAGATCCCTCGACGGTTGCCGGTATAATTCTCGAACCGGTGAGCAATACGGGAGGCGTGATCACGCCGACACAGGAATACTTCCAGATCCTACGTGAGATCTGCGATCGGCACGATGTTCTGCTGATCTTCGATGAAATCATCACCGGTTGGGGCCGCACGGGTGAGATGTTCGCTGCCCAGACCTATGATGTCGTCCCTGACATGATCTGTAGTGGCAAGGGGTTGTCGAGTGGAGCGATGCCTTTGGGCGCCATGATGGCACGACTTGATATGGCGGAGTGCTTCCAGCAGGCAGACAAGGACAACTTTGCCCACGGACATACGTACGCCGGTCACCCTGTCGGTTGCGCCGCCGGAATCGCTGTCGTCGAGCAGATCATCGAAGACAAACTTGACAAACGTGCAGGTGAACTCGGTGAACGGCTAGCAGCCGGACTCGAAAAGCTGAAACAGTATGGGGTCGTTCGCGAAGTCCGCGGCAAAGGCCTGCTGCGGGGCGTCGAACTCGTGCGCGATACTGAATCGAACGAGCCTTTCCCCGAGCTGGGACTCGCCCTCAAGAAGACAGCGCTCGCCAATGGGCTGCTGCTGCGCGTCGACCCGTCCTGGTTCGCCGTCGGGCCTGCTCTGATCATCGACGAAGCTGGGATCGACGAGATGTGTGATCTGATCGACAAGAGTCTCGTCGATGCTCTCGCAATCGTGCGGGGTGTGTAGATCGGCGTGACTCTACAGGGGGCCGAGGGTGAGGGCGTCGAGGGTGAGGGTCCACTGGTTTCGATATACCTGCTCACCGTAGTGCTGGAAGTCCTCCAGCAAAAGGAACATGCCGCCGCCGATCAAGCGCCCATCGGCAGCGACGTGGTCGAGCAGAGCCCGTCGCAGGGACGTATCCCGTGGCGCCGTCTTCAGATCGACGTCGCCGGAACCAAAGATGAAATGCAAGCCCGCTCGGGTTCCTGACCAGGTTGGATACAGGTAGAGTTCGCGTTGCCAGCGAACCATGTTGGACTCGGCGTGATAGACGTGTTCGAGTTCGGGATTCAGGATCCACGAGCTGCAGGCAAAGGCCACGGCCTGCTGCTGCGGGAAGTGGCGGGGGAAGAACTGCGTCGCCTGCTGCATGGAGTCTTTGACAGCCTCCATCGTCATGCCACCCCCCTCCGGAATGTGAACCTCGTAGATGAGGTCTCCGGACGACAGCACACGCTCCCACTCATCAAGCGGTAGATCCACACCCTCTGCCTGGGCATACCCAGCGGGTGAAATGGGTGAGCCTGACACTCTGCCAGGCGATTCGGAGAAGGTCGATGTCCAGCGATCGGATGCGAGGATCTGTGGATCTGCTACAAGCCCCTTTGCGTCATAGTCGTTGCCTTCAGTGGCCAGTGCGATGACTCGCTGGGAAGATCGATGGCGCCACGCCGTCAGAGAGCCGCGGAAGGGTTTCAACATGAACTCGAGACGGCCCAGGCAGAAGAGTATTCCTGTCGTATGGTTGCGCAGCCAGTAGAGAGCCTCTGGCCCGACGCCTAGTTTGCCTGTGCGCAGCCGATAGCGTTCGAGGGCGGCGGAAAAATGCGTGCACGTGTCGCGCGTTACCTGCTCGGGGATTCCCATCTCTCGATGGATCGCCTGCATCCGGGGAATGGCGCCAAGGGCGATCAGCAAATAGAAAAGAGCCGTGTCTTCGCCGAGAATCTTCACCTGTTGAGGCCAGTTGCGGCTGTGGGCGACGTTGAAATCCAACTTGTCGTAGAGCAGACTCTGACATTGCTGAAAGAGTCGGAGCAGGTCCTCGGAACTGACGATGCGTGCAGCCACGCCCTGCACAGGCGCGTCGAGGCTCGCCGGAAGTCCGGAGAATTCACGGGCCGCCAGAAAGTTGATAGGTTCCAGTGACGGCATCGCCGTCTCCGGTGAATCTTCCCAGTAGGGACTGAGCCACTGGGAAGATTCACCGATCCCCAGGCGCGTCAAGACGTCGAGACATGTCATATCATAACCGTATTGCCGAGGTCACAGGTCTGTCAACGCGCCGGCCATTGAGAAGTTGATTTGAGAAGTCGATCGAGCAGTCTATGACCCAGCTCCGGACGCTACTTGAGTTAAGGTTTCGCGATCGATTTGAATGACCGCATATTGGCCACATGGCCACAACCTAAAGGGAGGTCTCAATGAATGGCCGACGGTTCTCAACCACTGGATGGTTCGCCCTGCTACTGACAGTATCGATCAATGGCTGCGCAGTGACCTACAAGCTTGAACCCAAGCCGCTGCCCGCCGTCATCATCTACATCAGCGAAGAATATCTCAACATCAACACAGATCTGAGCCAAGAGCGTCTGGCGGCGGTGGGAATCACTGCGGGGACGAGCTTTACCTCCACCTATGAAGGCAGAACTGTGCAGGCTCTGCTCGGCACCAGCTACGCAGATGTCGAGCGCGGTGAGTGGATTGCCCAAATCGAGGAAGATGGCAAAATGCAGCTTGCGATCAGCTTTGGTCATGCGGCGATGGAGCTGGATTGCAGTGTCGGTGATACGCTCTTGGTTCATCCACCCAGATGACGATGTAGAAAGGGCGCCGCCTGCGGCCAGTCGAACAGATGGCCTGAAGTATGGTGGGCATCATCGACAGCGTACTGAGAGCGAAATCCTTGTCGCGTGTGCAGACGGACGAGCATGTTGGGCGTGCGCAGCTGCTGGACTTCGACGCAGGACGATAGACGTCATTGGCTTTCTATAGTTCCCGTAGTTGCTGGAGAAGGGCCTGTTGAGAAGCCAGATTCGTGCTCAGGGGAGCGGTGAGGTCGACGACTGGTTCGACGCCGATGCGACTCAGCAACATGCCAATGGCCTCAAACATGGGTGCATCAGACCATAATGTGTCACGCAGGTGATGGATGAGTTTCAGTGTGCGGAAACCATCAAACCATTCGTGAAACTGGGCATGCCGTGCCTCCTGTGAGGGGGAAGACTGGCGACGCATTCGATTCCACGTGTCGGTGAATTTTTGTTCAAGGAGGAAGGTCGCCAACTGAGGATGAATGTCAGCAGCGCTCTGTATCATAATTTCGCAATCGCGATCCGCTCCAGCCAACTGCAGCCATTGCCGAATGATCTCGTAGCTGTTGGGATGGTAGAGCTGATACTCCTCATTTGTGCCATCGAGAAATCTCTGCACTCGCCTTCCCGTACCAAAGGGCACACGATGAGAGGGGCGCCCCGAGGGGCGAACGACTGTACCGCTGACGACTTCGATGGACCCAGTCTTGGCCAACTGCTGCAAAAAATAGAAGTCCTCCCCAGCCTGACGTCGATTCATCCCGGATATCGCGGCATAGGCGGCAGCGGTGCAGGCCATGGCAGAGCCGATGGCGTGATAACCATAGGGTGATCCGGCCCAGGCGAGGTGGGTCGCATGGTAGCGGAGGAAAAACTCATAACACAGGATCGCCGCCTGCTGCGCTGCGTCGCCGTCGATCGGATGCGCGTAGGGGAGAATGCCTGCCCAGCGCGAAGGGGCATCAAAGAAACTGTGCAAAGCATGGAGATAGTCAGGGTCAACGCGTGTGTCGCCGTCGAGGCACACGAGAGGGACACTCAGATCGTCCTGCGCAGCGAGAATCTGCAGGCCCCAGTCGAGACCGATCTTGCGTGCCAGTCCGACGCCCTGCTTCGCCGGCAATTCACTGCCAGGCGATGACGCATCGATCCAGGCGACGCGCAGGCGACGCTGATCCCAGTCCTGCAGGGCAGCCAGGGTCTGTGCGTTGAGGGCGATATCGTTGGTGGCTTCGGGCGCCGGGACCTGTGTCGAGTCCTGGGCCGGGTCTCTGCTCGAGTCACTGGCTGGCGTGGCCACCCGATTGTTCACAACGACGATGACCAGCGACTCGTCACTCGCCGCACCGTTGGACAAATCACCCAGTGTGTCGAGAATGCCTGGATATTCCCCCAGGCAGGGGATGACGACGATACTGCGACAGGCTGCCGATGGAGCATTGAGCAGCGGCCACTGGTCGCTGAGCGTGCGTCGTTCCAGATAGCGGGTGACCGTCCGATTCATACGGACATCAAAGGGTCTGAACCGATTTGGGGCAACACGCCGTGCCCGCCCAATCGCGACGCAGGAATTGCGCGACGCTGTCTTCGGTGTTGGCGACGGCAATGCCTCGATCCGCACATGACAACGTCTCGACATCGTTGATCTGATCACCGAAGGCCGTCACCTCGAAATCTTTGGAGCCGATGCGGCGGACCACGGTGCGCCGGTACAGTGCACTGGCGGTAGACATCAGCGGCGGTAGAAATCTAGCGGGATGGGGCTGGCGGCAGAATTGCCGAGAATGGCATCTGCGCTCTTCTCCGCCAGCATCATCGTCGGCGCGTAGATATTGCCATTGGTCACATAGGGCATGGCGGAGGCATCCACGACACGCAAGCCCTGGGTCCCATGCACTCGAAGACTGGAGGGGTCGAGGACGGACTGTGCGTCGTCGATGCCCATGCGACAACTACTGCAGGGGTGGTAGGCCGTTTCCCCCTGACGTGCGACCCAATCGAGGATTTCGGGACCGCTACCTACAGCAGGTCCAGGAGAGATCTCGCCGCCACTGAGTGCCTGTAGTGCAGGTTGAGCGAGAATCGAACGCGCACACTTGACGGCCTCGATCCACTCAGTGCGATCCTGGTCGGTGGACAAATAGTTGAAGCGCAGGGCGGGGCTGTCGTAGGGATCGCTTGATCTCAATCGTACCGAACCGCGTGCATCCGACGACATGGGGCCGATGTGCAGTTGAAAGCCGTGGCCCGCCACCGGCGAGGACCCGTCGTAGCGGATAGCCAATGGCAGAAAGTGAATCATCAAATTTGGGTAGGACACGTGTTGATTGCTGCGTACGAAGCCGCCTGCTTCAAAGTGATTGCTCGCTGCTGGCCCAGAGCGCATGAGCAGCCACTGCAAGCCGATCCACGGCTGGTTCCACCATTTGAGTGCGGGCTGCATGGAGACAGGTTCAGTGCACGAATGCTGCACATAGACCTCGAGATGATCCTGCAGGTTTTCACCGACGCCAGGAAGATGATGTACGACGTCGATGCCAAGAGATGTCAGATGATCTGCATTGCCGATGCCAGAAAGCTGCAACAATTGCGGCGAGTTGATGGCGCCGCCGCAACAGATGACTTCTCGTGCAAAGATCTGGCGCAGTTTGCCGCGATGCCGGTATTCGACGCCAACGGCCCGGCTGCCCTTGAATAGAATTCGGTGCGCGTGGGCGCGACAGGTGACGCGTAGATTCCGTCGACCCAGAATCGGATGCAGATAGGCGCGTGCTGCACTGAGTCGTCTGCCACGGTGGATGTTGCGATCGAAGGCGGCGAAGCCCTCCTGACGGAAACCATTGACGTCGTCCGTGCGTGAGAATCCTGCTTGTTCGGCAGCCTCGAAGAACGCGGCGAAGAGTCGACCCTGTGCCGGGCCGCGTTCGAGCACGAGAGGCCCGTCTATGCCGCGAAACTCGTCACTCTCAACCTCAGCAGTCGGACGGTCGATGGCGAGGCACGTTTCGAGGCGCTTGAAATAGGGGAGGCAGTGGGCGTAATCCCAGTGGTCCATCCCCGGATCCTTCGACCAGCGCTCGAAGTCGAGAGGATTCCCACGTTGGAAGACCATGCCATTGATGCTGCTGGAACCACCCAGCAGCTTGCCGCGGCCGTGGGCGATCCGCCGATTGTGCATGTGCGGTTCGGGTTCCGACTCGTACATCCAGTCGTAGCGCGGATTGCCAATGGGAAAGCTGAGGCCCGCCGGCATGTGAATGAAGAGATCCCAGAGAGAGTCGGAGCGCCCCGCCTCAAGCATGACCACCTGATTTGCCGGATCTTCACTCAAACGATTGGCAAGTACACACCCCGCCGAACCTCCACCGACGATGAGAAAGTCGGCTTCGACATCCATTCTTGGCATGCGCCGGCTACATCCTGCCTGCCAGCAAGCCACCATCTACGACGAGGGTTGTTCCCGTGATATAGGAGGCTTCGTCGGAGGCTAAAAACAGCACAGACCGGGCAATATCGATGGCCTCGCCGAGGCGCTGGGCCGGGACGGCGTCGACGAAGGTCTGGCGGTCTGCTTTGCTGACGCCCTTCCACAATGGTGTCAGAATTGCCCCGGGCAAGACGGAATTGACACGGATGTCAGGGCCAAAGTCGAGGGCCAGAGTACGGGTGATCCCCAGCACTCCTGCCTTGGCCGCGTCATAGGCCGTGTGTTGAGCAAAACCTACCAGGGCATGAACGGAAGAAATGTTGACGATGGCACCCCCATCCTGCGACTTGCGCATGGCCGGGATCGCGTATTTGGCGCCGAGGAAGACGGATTTCAGACCCACTGCCAGGGTCTTGTCCCACTCCTTTTCATCCAGGTCTACCGCCGTCGCCAGCTTGATACTGATCGCATTGTTCAACAGGATATCGAGGCGACCGAAGGCCTTCGTCGTCCGCTCTACCATGCGACGCACATCAGCCGACTTACCAACATCGGCGCGCACAAAAAGAGCGCGTCCGCCCGCTTTGGTGATTCGCTTTGCTACGCGCTGACCACGCTCTGTGTTGAGATCTGCGATCGTTACTGCGGCGCCTTCACTGGCCAGCAACTCAGCCGAAGCCTCTCCGATACCTGAGGCACCACCTGTGACGATAGCTACTTTGCCGGCGACTCTTCCATCTGATGCGTTCATGGGTTCCCTCATGTCTGGTGATTGATGATTAGTGAATCGGCTTGTTCGGTTTAGGGATTCGGCAAACTCGCTTAGGCCAATTGGGTTGTCCAGTCGACGAGGATTCGCGCCATCTCGGCGTAGACGTCCTCTGTGCTGTGCCGCGTGCGCTTGAGAATCTTGAATCCATGATCCGCCGTGTCGACCAAGTGCAGCGTTGCCTCGTCATATTTCTGAACAACCGGTTCTAACAATTCAAGCTCTGCGAGGGCGTCCCGAGTTCCGGAGAGGAATAACATGGGGACTGTCACGTCGTCCAAATGCTCGGCCCGCTCGATCCCTGGCTTGCCTGCAGGATGGAGAGGGAAGGAGAAGAAGACGACACCTTGAACGCGCGGCAGAGGCTCTTGGGCTGCAGCATTCGACGTCATGCGACCGGAGAACGAGTGGCCGCCGGCGAGCAGTTGCAGTTTGGGTGCTGACTGATGCGCCGCTTCGCAAGCAGCGCGCACCGTTGCCAGCGTCACACCCCTGGCGTCACGTCCACCACCGGTTTCCATGTAGGGGTGATTGTAGCGGAAAGTGGCGACACCGACCTCAGCGAGATTCTCCGCGATGGTCTGCAGATTTCGGTGTCGCATGTCCGTGCTGGCCCCGTGCCCGAGCGCCAGCAGCCATTTGGCCCCCTCCGGCACGAGCAACAGAGAGGAAACCTCCCCCTTGTCGGGATGGGCGAAGAATCTGGATTCCACTTCTTCAGCCAAGCTGCTTTTCTCCCTTGCCGGGACGGGTGATCAAGCGGGCGTCCTTCTTACGCGTAAGATAGTTCCAACCCCATTCGGCGCAGACACGGAATTTGTTGTCGAATTCGATCAGGTAGGCGATATGCACGAGAAGCCACGTAAGCCAGGCGAGAGAGCCGCCGAAACGTAATGGCCCTGTTTGAACGACGGCAGCGTGGCGTCCCATGACGGCCATCTGACCCTTGTCGACGTAGGCAAAGACTGCTGCCCCCTTGCTCCTGTGCGTATGTCGAGGGCATCGTCCACCGTTTCAGGCTGCCGGTACTGTGTTCCCAGGAATCATTGCCGAGGTAGTGGTAGCGCATTTCAGCTGCAAGACCCCGCGTATTCTTATGCCGCTGATGATGACATGATGATGCACTATATCACGTTGTTCGCTGGCGAGGTCACTTTCTTCTTTCATATACACACGTTACGCCTTGCCGCCAACAGGGGCCTCAAATCGATGAAGATTACAGACATAGATGTTATTGCATTTCAGGTGCCGCGGACGCCATTTCGTCATGGCGAGATCCTGCCTGAAACGACGATCACGCAGACCCTCACCGTCATTCGTACCGATGAGGGAGCAGAGGGCTACTATCTGGGTGGTGCCGGCCATGGTGATCAGGATGGGCTGAACGCCCAGGATCGGGCCGCACTCAAAGGGGGAATCAAAGCAAAAATCCTCGGCCAGGATCCCTTCGATCGGGAGAAGATCTGGCACTGGATGTGGGTGAGCAACACCCAGGAGAATCTGCTCAGTGTCGTGGACATGGCGCTCTGGGATCTGCAAGCGCGCCACTTCGGCCTACCACTGCACAAGCTGCTCGGTGGCTGCCGCGATCGCGTGAAGGCGTACGCCAGTACGTATCCGAACATGGGATCCCCCGAGGTCTACGCCGAACATGCCGCTGCATGCAAGAAGCGTGGCTATCTGCACTACAAGATTCACCCCTACTACTTCTGGGATCCTGCCACACAACAGCCTGACCCGGGGCGACCGTCTCACATCGATTGGGATATCGAGTGCTGCCGTGCTGTGCGGGCAGCCGTGGGAGATGACATGGTGCTGAGTTTCGATCCCTGGGGCACGTACCGGACCTATGAAGACGCAGTAAAGGTTGGGCGTGAACTGCAAGAGCTCGACTTCTACTGGTATGAGCATCCGATGAATGAGTATCGTGTCGGCATGTACGAGAAACTGTGTGACGAACTCGAGATTCCCATCCTGTCGCCGGAGATCGCAGCAGGCTCGATCTATACACGCGCCGACTGGATCCGGCGTGGTGCCTCAGATATGAGTCGGATCGACGTGTTGCGGGGTGGCGTGACGGGTGTGCAGAAAATGGCGGCGATCTGCGAGGCCTTCGGTGTGAAGTGCGAAGTTCACATGAGTGGCCACGCCAATCTGCAGATGTTGGGTGCTACCAGTGAGGATGTGTGCGAGTACTACGAACGGGGTCTCCTGGCGCCTGGTGTCGATGAAGAGACACCGCCGCCCTACCTCGAAGCCGTGTGTGACCCACTGGATGACGACGGCTATGTCACCGTGCCGACGGAACCAGGGATGGGCTATCGCCTGATCTGGGACTACATCGAGGAGAATCGAATCGATTCAGGAGAATCGCGATGACTGACCATGAACCTTTCCGCGGTGTCTTCCCCGTATTGCTCACGCCGATCGGTGACGACGGCGGTGTGATCGAAGCAGATCTGGCGCGTCAGGTTGAATTCTGTGTCGACGCTGGCGCCCATGGGATGGTCTATCCCGTGTTGGGGTCAGAGTTCCAATTTCTCACCGATAGCGAGCGGCGTCGAGGCATGGAGATCGCGGTGGAGACCGTCGCCGGTCGCATTCCTGTTGTGGGCGGTGTCGCTGCTCCGAGTCGACAAGTCGCCGTGGAGTGTGCGAAAGTCGCCGCCGAGACGGGCGTCGACGCTGTCATTGCTCTGCCGCCCTACATCACCTCGGGTACCCGTGATGAGAATCGCGCTTATTACAAAGCCGTCGCCGCTGCGGCAGGCCGTCCCATGTTTATCCAGCATACCTCTGGCGGCATGGACGCGAGCTTTCTGCAGGAAATGCTGCGCGACGTTGAACACATTCGCTATCTGAAAGAGGAGATGCAGCCGAGTGCGCATCAGGTCAGTGCCGTTTTGGCGGGCGTCGGCGCGGACTGTGATGGTGTCTTTGGTGGCGGCCACGGGCGCTGGATGCTCTCTGAACTACATAGGGGGGCTCACGGCTTCATGCCAGCGACAGAGGCCGTAGACGTGCACGTGCAGGTTTGGGACGCCTGGCAGGCAGGTGACGAAGCTGAGGCTCGTCGGATCTATCGGCATCTGCTGCCACTGATCAATCTCATCCTGCTCATGGGGCTACCCGTATGCAAGGCATTGCTGATGCGACGTGGAATCTTCACCAGCGCTGCCATGCGAACCCCCGGTACGGACAAACTCGACGCCGGTGACGAACGCGAACTCGACATGATTCTCGAGGACTTGCGGCCTTTTTTCAGAGCATGACGTCACGACAGGTCTCACGGCTCCAACGACTCATCACGGGCGATGGCCGGACACGTTGTTTAACAGTTGCGTAACCAAATTGGGAGGTTGCTGATGTCTGAGGAACCACAGGTCTATCTGCGTGGAGAATTCGTGCCGGCGTCAGGGGCGCATATTGCCATCTTTGACGCGGCCGTCGTCCTCGGTGCAACCGTCACTGATCTGATCCGCACCTTCGACGGCAAGCCATTTCGCCTGGACGATCATCTGGCACGTTTTGGACGGTCCTGTAAGTATGCCCGGATCGATCCACCGATCGACATCTCAGAGATGGTCAGCGTTTGCCAACGGTTGATCGATCACAATCTGGCCCTGGAGCCACAGGGTACCGAGTTGGCCGTCGTGTTGTTCATGTCACCGGGCGAGTTGTCCGTCTATGCGGGAGCGGCCGGCGGTGGTGTCAATCAACAACCCACTTTCTGTATCCACACCTTTCCTTTGCCCTTTCAGCTTTGGCGTCACTATTACGAGGAAGGGGGGCATGTGGTGACGCCCTCCGTGCGTCAGATTCCGTCGGTGTGCATCGATCCCAAGATCAAGTGTCGCAGTCGAATGCATTGGTGGCTCGCCGACCAGGAAAGTCATCAGGTCGATCCGCTCGCCGTGTCGCTTTGTCTCGATCTGAATGGCAATGTGACGGAGACGGGGGGATCCAATTTTCTGATTGTGAGTGAGGGGGCCATCATCAGTCCGGCGCCGCACCACATTCTGCCAGGTATCAGTATTCAAACGGTCCGTGAACTGTGTGCCGAACTAGAGATCGAATTTCTCGAACATGATTTTCAGGTCTATGACGTGATCAATGCGGATGAAGCCATGCTGGCGAGCACGCCCTATTGCCTGGCGCCGATCACGAAGATCAACGGCGTGCCGATAGGCTCAGGGCAGCCAGGCCCCGTCTTCGAACGACTAATGCAAGCCTGGAGTGAGCGTGTCGGTCTGGATATTATGGGGCAGTTGCAAGGCACGGAGCTGACTTGGTGAAATGACACGGGGCTTGTGGTCGGCGACGGTCAACGATGCTTGACAGAAACCTCGGGGGTGGTAACCCTACGGTATCTACTGACTCATCGTGAATTGTCGAGCGTTTGAATGAGAGACGTTGAATGAGAGAGGTTGAATGCAACGGGTTGCAGTAATCGGCCTGGGACCGATCGGTAACTTGCACGCGCGGATCTATCGCGAGCTGCCTGGGGCCGAATTGGTCGCTGTGTGTGATGTGGATGCGGAGCGCGCGGCTGCGGCGGCGAAGGCATACGATGTACCTGCCTTTGCCAGTGTACCCGCCCTGCTAGAGGGGGCCGACCTGTCGATGGTGAGTGTTGCCACGGGTGGGCAGGAGTATGGTTCGGATCATCACGAACCGACGATGCAATCCCTGGAGGCAGGTCTTGCGGTGCTATGTGAAAAGCCGATCAGCAACGAAATCGGACCGGCCCAGGAGATGGTCGATCTGGCGCGAGAACGAGGTCTGTGTTTTGGCGTCGACCTCAATCATCGCTTCACTCCCGCTGCCCGGTTGGCGAAAAAGTGGGTAGAGGGCGGCCGGATCGGCACGCAACTGTTCATGAACATGTCCATGTGGATTCAAAATTCGCGTGAGTCGTCTGAGTGGTTTCAGATCAAGGCGTTGCATCCGCATACGGTGGATGTCATGCGCTACTTCGGCGGTGACATCGAGGCGGTTCACTGTTTCGCCCTGAAAGCGCCCGGGCGATCGATTTACTCAACGGCACAATTCAACATGCGTTTCGCCTCGGGCTGCCTTGGGCATCTGACGGGTAGTTACGACATCGAGCGCGGCCATCCGATGGAACGCTGTGAATTGGCGGGCACCAAGGGTCGCTTCGTCCTGGAGGATATGTTTCGCGAGTTGACGCTGTATCCGGCAGGAGATCTGGAAAAGACGGTCTACAGCAATCCGATTTTCGGTGGGATGCGGGACTTCGAGGATACGTTCCGCCAGCGCCTGGGATCCTTCGTTGACCAACTGAATGAAGGTGCGGCTGCCGCTCAGATCGATGGGTCCGGAGAAGACGGATTGAAGGCACAGAAAGTCTTGGCTGCCGCGATCAAATCGGTGCAGACAGGTGAAACTGTGGAGGTCGCGTCGTGAGTGGCCGCGTCAATACGATCGATCGCCTCGTCGCTGCCCGACGCGAACGGGTGCCGCCAGGTCAGAAGTTGACGGAAAAATTCCCGGTTCTGGATTTGGGCGTGAAACCGAACTTCCACGAGAGCCACTGGCGTTTCGCTGTAGAGGGGCAGATTGCCGATCCCATCGACGTGGGATGGAGTAATTTTCAGCAACTGGTGCCGAAGGTGGCACAGGTGTCCGACTTCCACTGCGTCACGACGTGGACCAAACAAGATGTGTCCTGGGCGGGATTTCGTTTTGCCGATGTGGTAAAGCGGGTGCAGCCGGACGAATCTGCCCGCTACGTCCATATGCACTGTGGCGACGGCTACACGACCAATCTTTCCCTCGAAGATCTGCTCGCCGACGATGTGCTGCTGGCTTTTGAACTGGATGGGGGGGCGCTGCCGATTGAACACGGTGGGCCGCTGCGGATGGTTGTGCCCAAGCTCTATGCATGGAAATCAGCGAAATTTCTGCGGCGTCTTGTTTTTCAAGACACTGACGAGCCCGGTTACTGGGAGCAGCGTGGTTATCATCATCGTGGCGATCCATGGAAACAGGAACGCTACAGTTAGCCACCGACCTTAGTGATCGCCGGAGATTTCGCCTCGGAGTCGGTAGATCTCAGCTTCTATATCGCATCAAGAGCTTAGGCGGATTTCGTCGCCCTGGGCGGCGGCGCTGACGCGAATTCGGTGCCCAGCATAGGAGGCGACGACCGCGTCAATCTCATCGTCGCTGCGATCCGGGTGATGATGGAAGAGCATGACCTGCTCCACTCCAGCCTGTTCACCCACTCTGACGGCGTCCGCATCGGTCGCGTGGCCCTTCACGGGTTCCTCGTCCTCTCTGTTGAGGGAATCGTGGATCAGCAGATCGACACCCTCTGCCAGATCGAGAGCTGATTCGAAGTGCTCCGGGTCCGTGTAATCGACATCGGGCAGATAGGCCAGGGAACCACCGTCGTTCTCTATGCGATACCCCAGGCACACTGCGGCGTCACCATGGTGGATCTGCCGCGCGCGAATCTCGACACCGCCGATAGTGAACGAGGCGTTGTCGAACTCGTGCACCGTCAGTCGTGCACCGATGCTGTCATCGAAGAAATTCGGGACAGGGCAGTAGGCCCGTTCCATCTGGCACATAAGAGCATCCTTCAGCCCCTGGCCATTCACACCGGGGCCATAGACGCAGATGTGGTTGCCCTCGACGAGCATGGGGGTGAAGAAGGGAAGTCCCTGGATGTGATCCCAGTGCAGGTGGCTCAAAAGCACATGGGCCTCACTGCCTGAACTGAAGCCTTCACCCATCAGCCGCTGTCCGAGCCAGTGAAGACCGAATCCGGCATCGAGGATGACGACTTCGCCCGCCGTGCCTCTGATCTCAACGCAGGAGGTATTGCCGCCATAGCGGCGCGTACCGGCGCTAGGATTTGAAACCGAACCCCGTGTTCCCCACAACTTGACGCGCAAGGCAGCGTCCTTCTAAGGCGAAGAGTAGGCGAGGATCTCGTTCCACGCCGATTCGTTGCGACCGACCACTCGGGCGGCTGTCAGAGGGAGACTTCTACGCCCTCACGTGCCGCATGCAATTGAACTCCCTCAGCAACGGCAGCAGATCGATAGCGTTCGAGAATCCCATCCATGTCGCTGTCCGCACGCCCAGGGCGGTGATGGAAAAGCCAGATGCCAGCAGCATCGACTTCGGCAGCGAGACGAAGAAACTCGTCCGGACAGCTGTGTCCCCACAGTGGTTCAAATTCCTCTGGTAGGAAAAACGTATCACAAACCATCACGTCGGCACTGTGACCCAGGTCACGTGCGTTCTGACGCAGTTGCTCTAGCCAGCCGGCATCGTCGACGGCCTGATCCAGGCCGTCGACGTGTAGTACATCGCCGTCCAAATCCGTATCACAGATATAGGCGAGCACGTGGCCGCCTGACTCGACTCGGTATCCGGCTGTGATTCCCGGATGATTGAGACGTCGGCAGGTCACCTTGGTCTCACCCAGATGGAATTGATCTCCATCTTCGTGTTCGATGAATTCGAGTTTCGCACGAACCTTCGCAAGCGGTCGGGGCGAGAAGGGCGCTTGTTGCTGGCCGGAAAAAACCTCATGGAGTGACGGCGAAGAATGCCGCAGGCCGTGCACACGCACGGTGACAGATTCTTCATCGAGCGGGGGAAAATAGGGGAAGCCCTGAATGTGATCCCAGTGGGTGTGGCTGAGAAGCAGATCAATCTGCTCGACGCCCCTGGCAACAAGAGCTTGGCCAGCGCCACGGATGCCTGTACCGGCATCGATGATGATCGATTGACCCGCGGCATCTATCTCGAGACATGGCGTATTGCCGCCATATCCAGTGGCATAAGCTTCGGCCACTGGAAAGGAGCCTCGTACTCCCCAGAAAAGGATCTTCATGGTCGGCGTGGCGTCTGTTGGTTGGTGGTCGATGGTCGGGACCTTAGGTGCTCCCATGTGGCCGGCAATGTAGATAGGATCTCCTGATTTCACAAGCACTTGGGGCAGTTGCACTGACGCGTTTACGAAGGGTTGCCGCTTTCGTATACTCGACTCAGTTGCCGACCTCCACCCAAGGGACGTATTCATGGCCTCTGAAGCTGACAGCACAGACCCAGCAACCACTGACGAGTCAAAACCAAGTGGTGGCGGTTTCCGCGAATACAGCACGTCGATCCTTGTCGCGGTTGGGCTGGCTCTGCTGATCCGCAGCACCATCGTTCAGGCCTTCTACATCCCCTCCGGCTCCATGGAGGACACGTTGTATGTGGGTGATTACCTGCTGGCAAACAAGTTCATCTACGGTGCGCCGATCGAAGTGCCCCTTGTTGATGCACCTGTGCTGCGGCTGCCTGCCATTCGTGACCCTACACCCGGTGACATCGTCATCTTTCGCTCCGTTGAAGAGGTGGGACGCGATCTGATCAAACGCTGCGTCGCCGTGGGGGGGCAAACGGTCCAGGTCCGTGACAAGGTGCTGTATGTGGATGGCGTGGTGATTCCCGATACGCCCGATGGCAAACACGTCGATCCTCTGCCCGGGCGCTCCAGGAGCCGCGACAATTTCGGTCCTCTGACCGTGCCCGATGGCCACTTCTTCATGATGGGAGACAATCGGGACCGAAGCCGCGACAGCCGCTATTTTGGACCTGTGCCCCGAGAGAAAATCAAGGGCAAAGCGATGATCATCTATTGGTCTTCGACGCTTGTTTCTGGTCCGCTGTATCGATTGCCACAGATGCTTGCAGATGCGGGCAACTTCGCCTGGAATCTGCCGTCACTGCCATTCCGAACTCGCTACGGGCGGCTGGGAACGGTCATCCACTAGGACGCAGGTCTAAGATGCAGGGTGACATATGAGTGATCGCGAGTTCTCCGATACGGCCTCCGATGACAATGATGCAGGGCGTTCCGGCAAGCGGCCCGATCGTGGTCGTGAAAGCACGGGTCGTGGCACGGGTCGTGAAAGCACGGACGACGAGCCGCTGGCACTGGTCGATCAGATTCTGATGACGGTGGACGAGCGGGATCCATCTCGGCCACTGTTGTATCAACTTCGACGACAGCTTCTTGAGCGTGAGATCTCCTTTCAGGAGGCGCGACGCACCCTTGTCGAGCTCGAGGGAGCCCTCGAAAAGGTCACAGCGCCGGCGAATCGTGTTGGCATTTTTCTCGGCTCGCCCAAGGACGGCATCGCCAATGTTTGGGTCGGGGGATCTGAGTACTACGCAAACATCGATTCACGCCTCGATCCGCAAGACTTGCAGGTGGGTGCGCGTGTTCTGATCAACGAAGCCTATGCTGTGGTCGGCACCCTCGGGTTTTCGTCTGCGGGCCCCGTCGTGAGGATTGCAGATCTACTCGACGAAGGCCGCCTGCGCATCGGCCAGGAACATGGCTCGAGCGATGCCGTGCTGGAACGTGGCGCTGCTCTGCAGGAGACGGATCTGAAGGTGGGAGACGAGGTTCGCACCGACCCAGCCATGAAAGTCGCCCTCGAACTGCTCAGTTCCAGTGGCAGCAAGGAATACTTCCTCGAAGACGTGCCGCAGATGCCGTGGTCTAAGATTGGTGGCCAGGAAGAGGCGATTCGTGCGATTCGGGATACGATCGAGTTACCCGCTTTGCATCCCGAACTTTTCGAGAAATTTCAATATTCCACGCCGAAGGGATTTCTTCTGCATGGGCCTCCGGGTTGTGGCAAGACGCTGATCGGCAAGGCGACGGCGTTCAGTCTTGTACAGCACCTGCGGGAAGAAGAGGGTCTTGATGTGAAGGAATACTTCATGCACATCAAGGGACCAGAAATTCTCAACATGTGGCTCGGCGAAACAGAGCGCATGGTCCGCGAACTGTTTAGCCAGGCCCGTCGCAAACGCAGCGAGGGCTATTTGCCCTTCATCTTCATCGACGAAGCTGAGTCGATTCTCGGTACGCGCCAATCGATGCGCTCCCACCATATTGCCAATACGGTGGTGCCCATGTTCTGCACCGAGATGGATGGCATCGAGTCGCTGCAGGACATCGTCATCATTCTGGCGTCAAATCGACACGATCTCATCGATCCTGCCATCCTGCGACCCGGCCGAATCGACCGCAAGATCAAGGTCGGCCGGCCCGACAAGGAGTCTTCGGCACAGATCCTGAGCATCTATCTCAGCGATGAGTTGCCCATCGACGCGATAGCAGTTGCCAAGCACGGTGGCGTCGAAGCTGCACGTGCCTTCTTCATTGAGGAGACGACAAAGACACTCTTCGCGCGAACCGACGAGACGCGGTTTCTCGAGGTGTCGCTGCGTAGTGGGCGAACGCAGAACCTGCACTACGGGGATCTCGTGAGTGGTGCCCTCATCGACAACATCGTACAGCGCGCCAAGGAAGCGGCGATCAAACGCGCCATCGAGGCAACAGATGCCGATGCAGCCGGCCTGCGCCTGGAAGATCTGCTGGGTGCGGTGCGCAATGAGTATCGGGAGAACGAAATCTTTCCACCCTCCGACAGTGTCGGCGATTGGCTCACCCTCCTCGACTACGATCCGGAGAATGTCGTGCGTGTCGCGCCTGTCGCAGCGAGGGATGGGCGCGAGCAGATGGCCCGCACTGGGACCGTCATTTGAGTGGCGAGCCTGATCTGCATCGACCCGGGCGTGTTTTCGGCTTAGAAACCGAATACGGGATTCAGGTCGATGAGGTCGACCACTTCGACGTCGTCGACGAGTCGATGGAGTTGATTCGCTGTTTTCTGCAGAGTGATTTCGTCGCCCGCTGGGATTACCGACGCGAGAACGCGCGTCGCGATATGCGCGGTTTCGAGGTCGACGAATTGCTCAATGACACAGATGAGACGGTGCATCTGCAGAAGGATCGTGCCCGCAAGATTCCCCTGAGCGAGCTGAAGAGCGATCTGATCATCGCCAATGGCGCACGTCTCTACAACGATCACACACACCCTGAATACTCGACACCCGAGTGTCTGAGTCTCCTCGACCTGGTCACCTACGATCGGGCCGGTGAGCGGATCCTACTGCACTGTGCCCGGCAACGCACCCAGAAGCGCGGCGAGGGGAAGGTGCGACTCTACAAGAACAACACCGACTTTGACGGCCATTCCTATGGCTGTCACGAGAATTACCTGCTGCCGCGTCAGATTCCCTTTGATGACGTGATCCAGGCCTTGCTGCCCTTTCTCGTGACGCGGCAAATCTTTGCTGGTGCAGGAAAGGTGGGGGTAGAGGCAGATCGCCGGGCAAACCAAGGCGTCTATCAACTGTCACAGCGTTCTGATTTCTTTGAGGTGATTGCCAGTGTCAATACGATGACACGTCGTCCTCTGGTCAACACGCGCGATGAGCCCCATGCGGACCCCGCACTTTTTCGTCGTCTACACATCATTATCGGTGACGCCAATATGTGTGAGTGGGCGACGGCGTTGAAGGTCGGGTCCATGCGACTGGTACTTGAGATGCTTGAGGCGGGGCAATTGCCAACCGTCGCCCTCGCTGATCCGATTCAGGCGGTAAAGTCGATTTCACGGGACCCATCACGGCAATGGGCGCTCGAGTTGGCCGACAAAACGCCTTCCACCGGATTGGAGGTCCAGCGTCGGTATCTGGAGCGGGCCCAATCCCTCTTTGCTCGTCGTGATACGGAGTCCGACTGGATTCTGCAGCAGTGGGATGAAGCGCTGCAGGCGTTGGCCGGTGCCCCCAATCAACTGCCCGAAGAGTTGGTCGGAAAATGTGATTGGATCACCAAGAAGTGGCTCCTCGACGCCTTCGCTGCAGCGGAGGGGCTTGATTGGGAAAATCCAGAGGATCGCGGCTGGCTGCAGAGTCAGGATCTGGAGTATCACAACATCGATCCTGAGGAAGGCCTGTTTCTTCTCGTGGAAGCCTCTGGTGATCGAGTCGAGCGGCTGACCGAGGACGCCCACATCGAGCGCTCAATGATTCAACCTCCCAGCGATACGCGTGCCTGGTTTCGTGGGGGGGCTCTCAGTCGATTTGGTGATCAGGTGCGGTCTCTGAATTGGGATTCCATCGAATTTGAAACCGGCAATGGCCAGGTCGCCGTCATCGATCTGAAAGGTTGTGTAGATGCAGACACGGCGGCTATCTTCAACGCCCACCTGGATCGCGCCAATTCCGTTGACGAGTTGATCGCTTCATGTGCTGGTGAACTGGTGTAAGAGGAGAAGGTCATGATTGATTCCGGTATGCGAGACCGTGCGCCCAGACCCACCAAACCCCTCGGTGAGGGCGATGGGGGAGGCGATGAGGAAGGACCGCGGCGTCCAAAGGTGGAACGACCAAGTTCCGACGATGTTCTGCGCCGCATGCGCAAAGTCGATCCCAACCAGGCACGTCGCTACCGCCAGCGAACCGGCGAATAAGACGTGACGGACGGGGGCGATGGGCGTTCTGGGGTGAATCCCTTGACGGATGGCAGCGACTTTCTGCATCTGCTACGTGAGCATGGCCACGCCGCTGTGTCGACGATGTCCGATGCCGGCCCGGGGGCTCTTGATCCCCCCACGGAAGGCACGACCATCCTGGCGATTCGATATCGCGATGGCGTGTTGGTTGCCGGTGATCGTCGTGCGACAGCTGGCAATGTCATCGTCTACGATCGCGCTGCCAAGGTGTTGTCAGTGGATGACCGCTCGGTGATGGCCTTGTCTGGTTCGCCGGCCAATGCCTACGAGATCGCACGCCTCCTTGAGATCTCTTTCCAACACTATCGTCGCACCCAGTTGCAGGAACTGAGCCTCGACGGTCGATTGCGAACGCTCTCGAGGTTGCTGCGCGACAATCTGCCGATGGCGATGCAGGGCATTGGCGCCGTCGTGCCGATCTACGTCACCTACGAGCCGGAGAGTCCGCGGGACGGCTACGCGGAAGGTGGAAAAATCTTCTTCTACGACGTGCTTGGCGCCACCTTCGAGACCGTCGATTTCTGCACGACAGGCTCTGGCTCGCCCATCATCCGTGGCGCCCTTTACTATCAGAATCGCTGGGAGCAACCGTTCGCTGAACGTGACGAAGAGTCGACGCTTCTGCTCGTATTGAAAATGCTCGAGACGGCGGCGGAATTTGATACGGCGACGGGCGGGTTCAGTCCCACAGCAGCGATTTATCCGCAGGTGATGCGTGTCACGGCGCAAGGGATCTCGACGATTGATGAAGAGATCCTGGCGGCGACGTATCGCAGCGCCAACGTGGCCGGGTAGGGGAGACGCCGATGCTTGACGAGCCCTATCGCTGGGTAGAAGCGATACGAAATCGACGCGAGTATTTGCAGGATCAACTCGCTGGCGCGAGCCCCGTCGTCGCTTGCCGCTATGCCGACGGTCTGCTCCTGCTGACCTCAACACCCGGTCCGCGCAAGATCTTCGAGGCCTACAATCAGATCGCCTTTGCCGGTGTTGGCCATCCGGCAGATATCGAGAAGTTGCGCAAGGCGGTCATAGACATCGCTCACCTCGAGGCCTTCAATCTCTCGGCGCGAGATGTTTCTCTGCAGCGATTGGTGAACTTCGGCGCAGGGCCCCTCATGAAGGCGGCCTTCGACGAGATCTTTCGTTCACCCTTTATCGCCCGCATTATGGTCGCTGAATTGGATCCCACCGACGATCACGAGACCTTCAGTACCGTCGATGCCGATGGCAGTTTCGGCGCTGCCCAGAGCACCGCCGTCATCGCTGGAAGCCCTGAAGTCACAGAGATGATTCTGGCGCAGCTGCCCGATGATGACGAGCCTGCTCCGCTCGAGCAGGCTCTGGTCACGGCCCTGCGCGCCTGGGGCGTGGGCAGATTACGTGCAGAGGCCGGTGACGACGAGTTCGCTGAACCCACATCGGCGCAGATCTCAGCAGCCATCGACCGTGCCCTGGTGTCGATTCGCCTGGAGGCGGGGGTGCTGGATCGCACGATGCAGAGGAAGACGAAGTTCCGCCTTCTCGATCAGGCAACTCTGACATCGGCTGTCGACGCGGTGCGTGGGGCATGAATCTGTGACCCCGCACGTGGAACGCTAGCCCCGCAGCATCCCTCATGCGCAATCGCATCTACGGTCTCGAGATTGAGTTTGGCTGCATGCCGCCGGACACCGATCCCTTTCTCAGTCCGGAGTTCGTTTCTGCCCAAGCGAAGCAGAGCGTCTTCCGAGAAGGGCTGGGGATCCTCGATCTCCACTACCGCGGGCGGGATGAACCTCCAGGCAATGGTGGCTTTCTTTTCAACGGCGGTCGTTTCTATCTCGACATGGGGCACGTCGAATACGCCACCCCTGAGTGTCGGGGACTCTTTGACCTGGTTGCCGCCGATCGCGCCGGAGAAGTGATCGTGCAGCGGGCCCTCGATCAACTAGGGCTGGCGCAAGAAGGTGGCTTCTTCAAAAACAACATCGATCACTACACAGGTGCCACGTTTGGTTGCCATGAGAATTATCTCGTGCGCCGCGATGTTCCCTTCTCCCAGGTTCTGCTACCTGCGATTCTACCCTTCTTCGTCACTCGTCAGATCTATGCCGGCGCCGGGCGAGTTGGTTGTCACACAGACGTCTTTGAATACGGCGGCGTCGAAGAGACGGACGTGACATATCAGATCTCACAACGTGCGGATCACATTGTCACCGAAATCTATCAGTGGATTCAGTTTTCTCGAGCCATCATCAACACGCGCGACGAACCCCTTGCAGATGTGGGACTGTATCGTCGACTCCATCTGCTGGTGGGTGACTCGAATATGTCGGAGTATGCGACGGCGCTAAAAGTGGGCACGACGGCGCTGATGCTCGAATTGATGGAGGAGCGCATCATACCGGAGGTAAGGCTGCTGGATCCGGTGCAGGCAATTCGTGATGTCTCTCGCGACCTGACCTATCGTTGGGAGGTGCAACTCGAAGACGGAACCTGGACGACGGCTCTTGAAATTCAGCGACAGTATCTGCAGTTGGCTGAACAGTACTTGCGTGGCAAGGACGACGAAGGCGACTGGGTTCTGGATGAATGGCGATTCGTCCTGAATGGGCTGACTCACGATCCGATGTCATTGATGGACCGGATCGACTGGGTGACGAAGAAATGGCTGCTGGATGCTTTTGTGGCCGATGAGGGCCTCGAGTGGAATGATCCGTGGCTGCAGTCACTGGACCTGGAGTACCACAATCTGAATCCAGAGAAGGGGCTGTACTACGACCTGCGCGATCGTGGCCTGCTGCGTCGAATCGTGGACGACGAGCATGTGAATGCGGCAATGGTCACGCCGCCCCAGGACACCCGAGCGAAGGCTCGTTCGCAGGTCATGCGATCCCTTTCGGGACAGAAAGCACGCTACGTGATCGACTGGGATTCGATCTATGTGGAGGACGAGAAATACTTGAGTCTCGATGACCCCTTTCTCACATACGAGGCAGAAGCGACGGCCTTTATCGAAGAGGTTGAAAGGCCGCCAGATCCAGAGAAACTGGCGCCGGAAAAATCTTCTTGAATCGAATAGGCCCGTTCCCTACGTTATGTACTATGAGGAGTAGGACGTTGTTGCGTTAATTTCAACGGCCAGAGTAGGATATGGAGACTCAAGCCACAGGGGCAGTCATCGATGGCAGCGCGCTTGCGCGTGGTAAGGGACGCGGCTTAGATCGCGTCTCCAACGATTCGACACCGACTGACCCCAATCGTGCCATTGAGACGGCGCGGCGTACTGTCATCAACCGGGCAGCCGCACGCAGTGCGGCGAACCGCGTCAAAGACGGTCAGAGCCTCGGCGCGCTGAAGGCTACCAGTGGGCCTCCTGTGGGGGCTACAACCACAAGCAGCCTGTTCGCCACACCAGACCAAGACCGGTCCCGAACCTCCCTGTTCAATCTGCCCAGTTCGGGGGGAGCCCTCATTGATCGTATGCGTGGTCAGGTGCGTCCATCCAGCCCTTTGAATGGTCTTCTCGGCGGCGGCGACAGCCCTGCATTGGCGGGTGCGCTCAACCAAGGTTCAAGCGGTGGTCTACTTGGCGGTAGCGATAGCCCTGCATTGGGAGGTGCGCTCAACCAAGGTTCAAGCGGTGGTCTACTTGGTGGTAGCGACGGCCCGGGGCTGTTGAGCGGTTTTGTTGGTATAGACGAAAGCAACCCGCTCAGTGGTTTGGGTGTCTCGCCTCTGTCCCGGACGGCGGCGCAGTCGGTGACAAGTGGTCTGCGATCGAGTTTCGACCGCATTGGCAATAGCAGTCGTTCTCTGCTACAGACAAATAATCCACTGCGAACAGATGGTGGATTTGGTCTGCAGCTACCCACTTCGAGCCTCAACCTACTCGCCTGATCTGCACAACTTGCGTGCCCTCTTTCGTCTCGGCACGCTGTCGATCGGTCTATTCGTCTCCGCTGCTCAACCTGTGGCAGCGGATTTTTTTGTTTGTGCGACGCCACATCTTGCTCCTTCTCTAAGAGTTGCCCGTCCCAGCCCGCTCATGTCTGGCGCGGCGAGGTCTGCCCAAGCGTCAAGGACGGCTCAAGTTGCGCCGAATGTCGCGCGGGGCTCCTACAATGCACTGGTCCTCTTTGCGCGTTTCGCCGATGAAGCGGTAGGTGACAATCGCAAGCCGCTCTGGGCAGATGATCTGTTCGATTCTGCCCTGCCCGGCTCGTTCACGCACTTCTACGATGAAATGTCCCGCGGACAGCTCTCTGTGGCGGGGGATGTCGCTGCGAAGCGTTATGTGTCACTTTCGCCCCGAGCAAACTATATCGCGGCAGAAGCGGGCACCTTCGGCGACTATGGTCGATTCAACCTCGAGATTCTCGAGCAGGCAGATGAAGACATCGATCTGGGGCTGTTCGACAATGAGGGACCCGACGGGGTGCCAAACTCGGGTGACGATGATGGATACGTCGATGTCCTGTTCATCAATCTGCTCACCGTGCCCCGGGATTTCTTCATTGGTGGCGCGACAGGCCTCGCTTCCCTCGGATTGCTGACCGACTTCCTCAGTGACGATGCCGCTTCTGGAGGTGGGGTCATTCGCGTCCGCAGTCAGTTTTCAGGATTTGGTGGGACGACGCAACGAGGTCACGTCTTCTCTGTCACGGCATCGACGATGTGTCACGAGTTCGCCCATGTCCTCGGCTTGCCCGACTTGTTTGATCAGTCGACGGTGACCTCCTCGGGCCAGGTCGATCCAGCGGTTGATTCTGCGGGTATCGGTAAATGGGGTTTGATGGGCCTCGGCACCCTGGGATGGGGAGTTGAAGATGGGCCCAATGCCTTCAGTGCCTGGTCGCTGGCCAGGCTGGGATGGCTGGGCATCGACAACTCGCGTCTTGTTGAACTCAACGGGTCGTCTCCAGCGCACCCGCTGCGCTCCATCGATGACGATGGTCAGGTGCTGCGGATCTCTATGTCGGAGGACGAGTATTTCCTCATCGAGAATCGACAAGCGCAGGACAGCTACTACAATCGCAATGTCCCGGGCGAGGGCTTGCTGCTGTGGCACGTAGATGACCGGGCCGACAATGATGAGGAGCGTCACAAGCAGGTCGACCTCGTGTGTGCGGACGGTCTGTACGCGGACCAGGGATTCCCTGGCCAAACGCCAGATCCGGTTGGCGGTGGCGATAACCTCGACTTCTGGGCACGCGACGCGTCGTATGCAACGGCGCACAATGGCAATCAAGGGGACGCGACCGATCCCTTTGATGGGATCACAAACACGCGCTTCGATGCGGACTCGAATCCCGGCGCACGTGTGCACAGCGGTTTTCGACGTGGCACGAAGGTGGGGTTGGTCCTGGAGAATATCCGGCCTCTGGCTGATGGATCGATGCGCGTCGACGTGCTGTTGCGGCAACCGGTGCCAGGGAATGTGAGCGAGGATACCCACTGGAGTGGTGTCGTCGATATCGATGGCGACGTCGTCGTCGAACCTGGTGTGACGCTGACGCTGGATCCTGGCGTGGAGGTCCGCTTCGCTGCAGGGGATGCGCGTGCAGGGGGATTCTCTGCTGAGAAGAGTGAACTGCTGGTCTATGGAGAACTCGTCGTTGAAGCGAGCTCAGGCGCCCCGGCAAGATTGCGCTCGCCCGACACGAGTTGGCTTGGGGTACTCGTACTCGATGGTGGCAGCGCCTCGATCGAAGAGGATGTTGCCACGGGTCGATTGCTGGTTGAAGACGCCGATCTGGGGGTGGTGCGGGCGCGTCTGCCTGTTGGCATAACACGTTGGAGTGGTACCCGGCGAGTTCCCTGGGATCTCACCATTCCCGCGGGGGCACGACTGGTAGTTGAAGGCGGAACCCAGGTCGCCTTTGCTCCGGTGGATCTGTCAGCCAGTGGTCGACACCCTGAGCTGACGGAGTGGATCGTGGAAGGGGAGCTCATCATCGATGGGCTGATGTCGCCCGTCGCTCTGCAAGTTGATTCGCGTCGATCAGATGATCTGTGGTATGGCATTCGACTTGTCGAAGATGGTGTTCTCGATATGCAGGGGGCCTCTGTGCGATCGGCAGGATTCGGTGTTCAGGGTACAGTGACGCCGGCGGGTAGCGCGCGTGTCATCGACTCGCAATTTTCACGGCTCGTGAATGGCCTGAGTTTGATACTCTTCGACGATGCGCTCATCGCAGGGTCTGCTTTTTCGTCAATCTCGGGAGCGGCGATTGCGGCGGGTGGTTCGGCCACGCTCCGACTCCGCAACACAACCATCGAGGGCGTCGGTCAGGAGGGGATCCTGATGAGCAATGCGAGTCTGGAAGCAATCAACACGACCGTGACGGACAATGGCCTACTGGATGCCAGTGATCCGAGGTCGGGGGTTTTCGCCGAAGGTGGAGCGGGACAGCGTCTCGATATGTGGGACAGCGTGGTCGAATCCAACAGGGCCCACGGGATCGACGCGCACAGCTGGGGTGGCATCATCGAACTTCATCGCACTTGCCTCAGCAGCAATCGCGCCAACGGCGTGTATGCGAACGGCGCTGAGCGCGTGGTCTTCGAGGATATAGAACTGTCACGAAATCTCGGTCGGGGAGCCGATTTATCCGCGACGTCGGTCGAGATGTGGACGACGACAGCAACGAACAATGTCGCTGGTGGGGCGCGTGTTGGCGGCGGATCACGAGTCGTCGTCGATATGAGTCACTTCACCGGCAATGGTCTGCTGCTCAGCGAGACGGATCAGGCGACGGTTCGAAATAGCGAATTTGAGTCAACGGGTGTCGCCCTGGACGTGTTCGACGCAGCGCCCCAGATCGTGAGCAATCTCTTTCTAGGCAATACGACAGCCATTCGTGTCGATGGTTCAGTGGTGCCCACGTCGATTTCAGACAACACATTTACGGGCAATGCGACAGCGATCGAGAATCTAACAGATCAGACCCTGTCAGCGACGGGCAACTATTGGGGGACGGTGGATAGCAGTGCCATCGAAGATCTACTGTCCGGCCCCATCGACTTTAGTGGATTTCTCGACGGCGGTCCCGTGGCGACAGCGATCGGACAAACGCAACAGACCCCCGTGCGTACGACTCTATTGGGCAGCTGGCCCAATCCATTCAATAGCCGCACGCTCATCAGCTTCTCCCTGGCCACGACAACCTCCGTCAGCCTGTCGATCTACGACATAACCGGTCAGCGGGTCTGGTATAGACCTGGGGGGGTAGCTCTGGGCGCGGGAGTCCACGAGATTGCCTGGGACGGAAGTGATACGGCTGGTCGGCAAGTAGCCACTGGCGTGTATATCTATCATCTCAAGACATCAACAGAACGTGTCGGCGTGGGGCGTGTGTTGCTGTTGCGCTGACTCATGAAACCATCTGCAGAGGAGGACGGGATGCGACTGAAGGACAAGGTGGCCATCGTCACCGGAGGAGGACAGGGACTCGGGCGTGCGATCAGCCTGCAATTTGCGCGTGAAGGAGCCAAAATTGCGATCGCTCAGCGAACGCAAGAAAAACTTGACCAGACGCAGGCCGACATCGAAGAGCTGGGTGGTGAGGTGTTGGCCATGGCTGTCGATGTGGGCAAACCAGACCAGGTCAAGGGACTTGTCGATGCGACGACCGAGCGTTTTGGCGGACTCGACATTCTGGTGAACAATGCCGGTATCGGGCATTTTAGCCCGGTCGATGAGGTGGGTGAGGCAGAGTATGATTGTTTGATGGACACAAATCTGAAGGGTTTGTGGATGGGTTGCCATCATGCCGTGCCGCATCTGAAGGCTCGAGGTGGCGGTTCCATCATCAACATTTCGTCAGTGCATGGAATTCAAGGTGGGGAAGCGAGTACGGTGTACGCGGCGACGAAGGGTGGAATCATCGGTGTCACCAAAGCCCTGTCTGCTGAATTGTCGACCTTCAACATTCGCACCAATACGATCAGCCCCGGCGCCATCGATGTAGGCAGTGCCATGCAGGGCCGTCTGGAGCAGATCAAGCCAGAACATCACGATGAATTCAAACGGCTCTTCGCTGACAAATACAATCCGGGCAGCAAATACTTTCAACCACTGGAGACGATCGGCCAGCCTCAGGATATCGCCTGGTGTGCTGTCTACCTGGCCTCTGATGAGGCGCGCTTCGTCACGGGTCAGAACATCGCGGTGGATGGTGGTGTGACGACCTATCTGAGTGGCGCAGCACTAGAGGTGGCTCGTCATGAGAAGAAGGCGGCCCTTGCCGAAGAACTCGAGGCCTGGATTGCTGCACACTGACATCATTTCCACCCTGATACGGAACAGGACGAACACATGAACTACGATTTACTGCTCAAGGGCGGTCACGTCATCGACCCCAAGAACACCGTCGATGAAACACGGGATGTGGCGATTTCGAAGGGGAAAATCGCCGCCGTCGATACGGTGATTCCGGCCGATCAGGCAGCACAAGTGATCGATATGACCGGTCTCTACGTGATGCCAGGACTCGTCGACATCCATACCCACATGTTCGCGTCCTCCGGATTCCGCAACTCCTGGGCAGGAGACAAATCGGTCCTGCCCGATGGGTTCAGTTTTCGCAGCGGCGTGACGACGATGGTCGACACGGGTTCGGCTGGCTGGCGATTCTTCGAGGACTTCCGCTATCGGGTCATCGATCGCTTCGATACACGCAAGTTCGCCTTCCTCAACATTGTCGGCGCCGGTATGGTCTCAACCGATCTTGAGCAGAATCAAGCCGACATAGATGTGGATCTCGCGGTTGCGATGGGCAAGGAGCACAGCGATGTCATCGTTGGCATGAAGACGGCGCACTATTGCGGCCCCGAGTGGATCTCTGTCGATCGCATGCTCGAAGCGGGGCGCAAGCTTGGCAAACCGTCGATGGTCGATTTCGGTCAGTTCCCCAAACAGCGACCCTACTACGAGCTGGTGACTGAACGCATGAGTGCCGGTGACATTACGACCCATATGTATCTGGGCGACGTGCCGTGGATCGACGCCGATGGCAAACTGCTCAGCTATCTCTACAAAGCACGCGAACGGGGAATCATCTTCGACGTGGGCCACGGTGGTGGCAGTTTCTGTTGGCGCAATGCCATCCCCAGTATCGAGCAGGGCTTCTATCCTGATTCGATCTCCACAGATCTGCATACGAGCTGCATGAATGACGAGATGCAGGATATGACCAATGTCATGTCGAAGTTTCTCGCCATCGGTCTGCCCCTGCAGGAGATCGTGAAGGAGTCGACGATCAATCCCGCCAATGAAATTGGCCATCCAGAACTCGGTCATCTGTCGGTCGGTGCCGTCGCTGATGTGACGGCACTGAGTATCTACGAGGGAGACTTCCATTTTCTCGATGTACATGGTGGAAGACTGCCGGCCAAGCAGCGACTACGCTGCGAACTGACCCTACTTGATGGTGAGGTCATGTGGGACTGGAATGGCAGGACAGGAGTGGACTGGCAGGAGCTGCCCAAACTCTACGGTGTACGCAATCCCGAGGGGCTCATCATGCCACCGGAGAGTGCCTGACATGGGAAAGGGCAGCGTCTACGACGAGATCGGTGTTCGCCGTGTCATCAATGCCTCAGGCAGCATGACCTATCTGGGTGGATCGTTGATCGCACCCGACGTGCTGGCCAAGATGGATGAGGCGGCGGGTGCTTTCGTCTTCATCGAAGAGCTTCTGGCCTGGGCGAGCGGAGAAATTGCCAACCTCACGGCTACTGACGCAGGACTGGTGACGACGGGCTCGGCAGCGGGTATTCTGCTTTCCACGGCAGCTTGTCTGACCAGAAATGATCGTCAGCGAATGCGCTCGCTACCGAAGACGGATGGCTGGAAGAACGAAATCGTCATGCAAAAACAGCATCGTATCGGTTTCGATCACGCCGTCGGCGTCGCCGGTGGACACATCGTCGAAGTGGGGGAGGCCGCGGGCACGACGATAGATCATATCAAGGCAGGACTCTGTGACAAAACTGCTGCGATTCTGCATGTTGCCCTCGAGCCCTCGCCGACGGCTCCCTTAGAGGAAGTGGCGGACCTTGCTCATAGCCACGGCATTCCAGTGATCGTGGATGCGGCGGCCGAGTTGCCTCCCGTGAGCAATCTGAGCGCTTTTTCAGAGGCGGGTGGTGATCTCGTGATTTTCTCAGGTGGAAAGCAGGTGTCCGGGCCGAACGACTCAGGAATCCTGTGTGGACGGGGAGATCTTGTTGCAGCAGCGACAGCACAAGCTTTTCCGAATGGTGGCATCGGCCGGCCGTTGAAGGTGGGCAAGGAGCAGATCGTCGGACTCGTCTTCGCCCTCAAGCGATTCGCGGCGATGGACTGGGATAATGAGGTCGAGCGCTGGCGCCGCATGGCAGAGCGAATGGCTGAAATTCTCGAGGGAGCCTGCGGTGTGATCGAGACGGATGTCGGTTTCCCCGAAGGAGGCGGGCGACCGCGGATCATCCCACGCACCCGCGTGAAGATCGACGAGACGCTCGTCGGTCATACGGTAATGGAACTGGACGAGATCCTCGAGCAGGGGACACCGGCACTTGCCATCGGCGCGCAGCCGCAACAGCAAACGATCTGGTTGAATCCACAGCACCTGGAAGAGGGTGAGGAAGAGATCGCCGCACGACATCTTGCCGATGTTCTGGGACGAAGAAAGAGCGAATGACAGCAAAAAAACGGCTCGGTGTCTGTGCCGTGATCCACGAAACGAACACCTTCGCCATTGAGCGCAATGACACGCTGGAGAGTGTCAGCATCAAACGTGGCGCAGCACTGATCGAGACAGCCCATCCAAAGAATTTTGTCGGTGGCTTCATCGAGGGGGCGGCAAGAGATGACGTCGAGTTGGTCCCCGGAGTAGGCATCAGTTTCTCCCACGGCGGCATCATCGGACAGCAGACTTTCGAACACTGCCGTGACGAGATCATTGGCGCCCTGAAGGCGATGGGAGATCTCGATGGCGTGTTCTTCTCCCTGCACGGCGCGATGGTTGCTGAAGCGCCCTATAACGATGCGGAGGGTGAGATCGTGCGAGCCGCCCGCGAGTTGTTAGGTGAGGCGATGCCGATGGTGGCGACCTATGACTTTCACTCCACCATGAGCCAGTGGGAAAATGAGAACATCGTGCCCTTTCCCAATGACACCAATCCACACATCGATGGATATGAGAGAGGTCTTGAAGCTGCAGGCTGTTTGTTGAAAATGTTGGACGGAAGTCTGAATCCGGTGACGCGCCGACTCTTGATTCCCATCATCGGGCCGAATATTGGTCAGAGCACTTGGTCGCAGATCCCCGAGCAGGAACAGACACTGCTGTTGTATCAGTTGAACGAGACCCGCGCCGAACTCGAAAAAACGCCCGGAGTCGTGAACATCACAATCATTGGTGGCTACGGTTACGGAGACTCTCCAGATGCGGGAATGTCCATTGTCACAACGACAGATGGTGATGAGGCGCTGGCGCATCGCCTGTGCGCTGAACTCGGCCAAAGCCTGTGGGATCAGCGCGAACGCTTGCTCGATGTGCGGCCCATCCTGCGTGTCGACGATGGTGTGCGCGAGGCGATGTCCCGCGAGCAGGCACCGGTGATGCTCGTCGACTTAGGCGATGATCCCGGTAGCGCCTGTCCTGCGGATAGTCCCGCGGTGCTTGAGAGTTTGATTCGCCTGGGGGCCGCAGACTGTGCCCTCACCATTCGTGATGCCGAAGTGGTCGAAGCAGGTTTGCAGGCGGGGATCGGCGCAACTCTGTCGATGAAGGTGGGCGGCAAGATCGATAGACGTTTCTACGAACCTCTCGAGATCACTGGCACGGTACGGCTCATCGACGACGGCAACTACATGATTCTTGGACCCACCCATGGTGGCTGGGGACGAGATGTGAATACCGATGCTTTTCGCGAGTCGCATGCAGGGCCACGGATCGTGTTGCGCATTGGCAACAAGATCGATGTGATCTTTTCGAAGCGTCGCACCGGCAAGGATCGTGACTTTTTCAAAAGTGCCGGTATCATACTCGAGGAGAAGCAGATCCTCGTGGTAAAATCCAACCAGGCGCATCGCGCGTCCTTCGATCAGGTCGTGGCGAGCACGATCGAATTGGCGAGTCCTGGCGTGAGCACCGTCGACTATGGCAGCTTGCCATACGAGTATCTGCAGCGACCGATCTGGCCCATCGACCCCGACATGACCTGGTCAGCGACGTAAGGATTCACAATGAGTGACACGACACCGAAACGTTATACCTGCTACCGCGCTGCTTCTCCCCTGAAGATCGACGGCCACCTGACAGATGGCCCCTGGAAGGCGGCAGCGTGGACGGATCTGTTCGTCGACATCGAAGGAGACGCCAAACCGTTGCCGCGCTTCGCGACACGAACGGCGATGTTGTGGGACGATGAGTTCTTCTACTTCGCTGCGGACATGGAAGAGCCCCATGTGTGGGGGACGCTGACGAAGCGCGACTCCGTTATTTGCAACGACAACGATTTCGAGATCTTCCTCGATCCGGATGGCGATGGTGAGCAGTACATGGAATTTGAGATCAATCCCCTGAATGCCGTGTGGGACCTCTATCTGCCCAAGGCCTACAACAAGGGGGGCAAGGCAGATCACGACTGGGATTTCGTTGGCATCCGCCACGCCGTGCAGATCGATGGGACCGTGAATTGTGCCGACGATGAGGATCGTGGCTGGACGGTGGAGGTCGCCATCCCGTGGACGGCCATGTCTGAGTATGCGGGATGTGACTGTCCACCTAAGGATGGAGACGCGTGGCGTGTGAACTTCTCCCGCGTCGAATGGGCGTGGGACTATCACCAGGGCGGGTATCTGCGTCGTGAGGGGACGCCCTGTGATAACTGGGTCTGGTCACCTCAAGGGGAGATCAATATGCATATCCCTGAGATGTGGGGATTTGTGGAGTTCTCAGGGGTCGAAAGTCTATACGCACCAGGCAGTTAACCCTCCATGAGATGATTTGGCAGCGCGTCATTTCTATCATCTCTGTATCGTCTGAGGCAATGAGCGGGTCAGATCCGGCTAGTTTCATCGATCTGACCCCGTTGCCGTTCCATCTGATCCTGTTGCCGCCCCGCCCCCCAAGACCCCGGCCCCTTTTCTAAACAGCGCTGGATCTGGGGCCCCCAGCCTGCATTCTGCGCAACCGCTGTCCTGATCTACGGACGTCTACCTATCTCCCAGCTTCACGTCGCCCCAATTCGATGACTCAACTGACGTGGGGATGTCACCGTCATCATCTCTGCCCGTGTGAAACGTCACCCCGATCTTGCCCGATAGCACCAACACACAGCAGGAACTATCGTTCTGCCACATGAACCGATTTAAAGCCCTGATTCTGCTCTTCGGAGTTGCGCTGCTCGAGGGCCTGGCCTGAGGGATGTCGTCAAACTGCAAGGACGAGCCTGAAGACAGGTCGAACCAAGGTAAAAGGTCGATGAAGAGAATCTCGATAGTTCTGTTTCTGACCTCCGTGTTCCCCATTGTCTCGTGCGTACCTGCGGGCGACGCTGAGTTTTCTGTCGATTACGAGTGCTATGAGCTGGCAAACGGACTCAACGTGGTGCTCCACATCGATCGTTCAGATCCGATCGCGGCGGTGGCGATGGCGTTCCACGTGGGATCTTCGAAGGAAGTAGAGGGTCGGACGGGATTCGCTCACCTGTTTGAACATCTGTTCTTCCTCGACTCGGAAAACCTCGGACCCGGTGGGCTGGACAGGCTCATGAACCGGGTTGGAAGTTCGGCGAACGGATTCACGACGCGCGACCAGACGAACTACTTCGAGGTGGTACCCAACGACGCGCTCGAGAAGGCGATCTGGGCCGAGGCGGACAAGCTCGGCTACTTCATCAACACGGTCACCGAGGGCGTGGTTGGCAAAGAGAAGCAGGTCGTGAAGAATGAGAAGCGGCAGCGGGTGGACAACGCTCCGTATGGGCACAACAACTTCGTGCTTGATAACGCGCTGTATCCCGAAGGACATCCGTACCGTTGGCAGGTGATCGGATCGCTCGACGATCTCGAAGCGGCGGAGTTGGCCGACGTCCGGGAGTTCCACAAGCGCTGGTATGGCCCGAACAACGTGACGCTCGCGGTGGCCGGCGATATCGATGTGGAGCAGACCAAAGCCTGGATCGAGAGATACTTTGGAGAGATTCCCAGGCGGGAAATGCCCGCGATGCCGGAGCCTTCCTCTGTCCAGTTAACTGAAGATGTTCGTCTTTTTCATGAGGACAACTTCGCGAACCTGCCTCAGCTCTCGCTGGTGTGGCCGACGGTGCCGCTTTACCACCCGGATTCCTATCCGCTGGATATGCTGGCAGACCTCCTTACAGATGGCAAAATGACACCGTTCTACAAGGTGATCGTGAAGGAGGACAAGCTCGCACCCCGGGCCATCGGGTTTCACAACACCCAGGAGTTGGCGGGACGCTTCGGGCTCCAGGTCCGCGCGTTTCCCGATACCGATCTGGATGCGGTCTACGCAAGCGTCGAAAAAGCTTTCGCCCGTTTCGAGGAAACCGGTGTCCCGGAGGACGAGCTCCGACGCGTGAAGGCCGGATATGAAACAGGCTTCTATAACGGGCTCTCGAGCACGATCGGGAAGGCGTTTCAACTCGCTCAATACAACATGCTGGCGGGAGATCCGGGTTTCGTGACTGAGGACATCGAGCGTGCCTTGGCGGTTACGGAAGCCGACGTGATGCGGGTGTACGAGACATACATCAAAGGCAAAGCACACGTGGCGTCGAGCTTCGTGCCCAAGGGCCAGCTGAGTCTCGTTCTCGAAGACTCGCAGCGCGCCGAGGTAGTGGAAGAGCCGATCGTCGCCGGACAGGGCGAGTTCGAGTTCGCCGGCCGCGGGGAAGTGCCAACAACCCCGTCTTCGTTCGACCGATCAGTTGAGCCACCTTTGGGCGATCCTCCCATCCTTAGAGCGCCGACGGTGTGGTCGCAGAGCCTGCCGAGCGGTCTCGGAGTACTGGGTATCGAAGACGCGGAGATCCCCCTGGTACGGTTCGAAATTCGCATGAAGGGCGGACTGTTGCTCGATGACCCGAACCACGTGGGCACGGCGAACCTCTTGGCTGAAACCATGACGCAGGGCACCACCAGGCGGACACCCGGGGAACTCGAGCAGGCGATTCAGTTGCTCGGAGCAAGTATCAACGTGGGCGCAGGACGGGAGACCTTCGTGATCAGCGGGAGCACGCTGGCCCGGAACTACGCCGAAACGATGGCGCTCGTCGAAGAGATTCTGCTGGAGCCCCGCTGGGACGAGGAAGAGTTCGCGCTGGCTCGTGAGAGGGTGCAAAATCGGCTCCGGCAACAAGAAGCGTCCCCGAACGCGGTTGCGACGAACGTATTTAACCGGCTTCTGTACGGGTACACCGCCCTGGGCTTGAACAGTCTGGGGACGCTCGAATCCGTGGATTCGATGACTATCGATAACCTCAAGGAGTACTATGAGCGTGCGCTGTCGCCGAGTATTGCCACTTTCCATGTGGTGGGCTCGGTTTCGCAGCCCGACGTCATCACATCCCTGGCGGGTATCGCGGATCGCTGGGCTTCGCGTGACGTAACATTCCCTGACGTTCCAGCCTCGAGTGAGGATGCTGCGGGTCTCTATTTTGTCGACATCCCCGGTTCCAGCCAGTCGGTGCTCCGGATCGGCTACCTGGCGCTGGCCGAGAACGACCCGGATTACTACCCGGCCACGGTCATGAACTTCCGCTTTGGTGGGGGCGGATTCGCCTCAGACCTGACGCAGGTACTCCGCGAAGGGAAGGGGTATACTTACGGAATCGGATCAGGCTTCAACGGCTCCGATCTTCCCGGCGCCTTTCAGATCGGATCCTCGGTTCGCTCCAACGTCACGTATGAATCGCTGGAGCTGATCCGGAAAATGATCGCCGCGCACGGCCCGACGTTCGACGCCGAGGACCTTGAGGCAACGACGGGATTTCTTCTCAAAAGCAACGCACGGCGATTCGAGACGCTTGGTGCCAAGCTGGGCGTCCTGGCCGACATGAGCGCCTACGGATTCGCGGCCGATTATGTGCTTCAGCGAGAGGCTATCGTTCGCGACATGACGGAGGATCGGATCCGCGAGCTGGCCACGCAGTACCTCGATGGCACCCGCATGATATGGCTCGTCGTCGGAGACGCGGAGACACAGCTCGAGCGACTCGGTAGCCTCGGCATGGGCGAGCCGACCAGTGTGAACCGCGAGGGTGAGGTCTACTTCGCTGGCGACTGAGTCGAGTCAGTTAGCTACGTCCCCATCGTACAGAGCGTAAAGGCCCGACTGGCCTCGGATCATCGACGTAGGACGTAGATCGTAAGCAGACATCCCGGGAGGTGCTACGAACGCTGGCCAAGTTGATGTTGAGGTATAGTGTCCCGAAGCATATCCGGTCAGACAATGGATCCGAGTTTGTGGCCAGGGCGGTGCGATCATTGCTGGCAAGACTGGGTGTGCAAACGCTGCTTATCGAGCCTGGCAGCCCCTGGGAGAACGGCTACATCGAAAGCTTCAATGGTA
>Ga0114999_10000300_pt1 | contig 73971 bp, 65 predicted proteins | sample ArcticOcean_MG_C_3_FD_89820 | JGI IMG/M metagenome (GOLD analysis project Ga0114999, IMG submission 89820) | Marine microbial communities from western Arctic Ocean - ArcticOcean_MG_CB8_126 | ecosystem: Environmental > Aquatic > Marine > Oceanic | place: Arctic Ocean: Canada Basin | collected...
CTGACCATCCGGAGACAATCGCGGCGCCATGATGCCACTGACGGTGCGTGTGAGCTGATACTCCTGCTCTTGCTCCATATGGTAGACGAACAGATCGTTGATGCCTTCGCGCGTGGAGACAAAGAGGATCTTGTTGCCTGCGGGGAGCCATTCGGGCCACAGATCATCAGTCGGTGACGCGACGATCGTGGACGCCGTAGCCTTGTCAAAGTCGTAGGCACGAATGTCGAACTGATGGCCCTGCTTGGCACTGTAGGCCAGATAGCGGCCATCAGGGCTGAAGGAAGGGTAGCTGTCGCGTTGCGGGGTGCCAGTGATCTGCTGAAGTTCACCCGTATCGGTGTCGACAACGTAGATATCGCTTTGGCCGTAGCCTGTGCCGACAAAGGCCAGACGTCCGCTGGTGGGATCGAAATCGAGGCCTTCGATGATTTCAATTCCTTCAAATTTGAAGGAAGTTCCTAGGCGTTTGTCGTATAGGTCCCAGAGTAGGATTCGGTCCGAAGCTCCGTCCTTGGCCACGAAAGCGATAGTACGTCCATCGGCACCCCAGGCGACGGTGCCATCGTTGAATGTCAGATCATCATATTGCCGCGTACGCATACCACTGCTGACGCGTTCGACCAGTTTGCCACTGCTGATTCGAATAATGTCCACATGCTGCTCAACACCATCGGTGCTCAGCACCGCCAGCATGTCGCCCCCTAAAGACCAGTCGGGCGACGTATAGAGTCCGAAGAAGTCGTCAGACTCAATAATGCGTTCGGCGAATTCCGAGACGTAATCGCGTGTCTGGAGCAGAGGCCAGTAGGTCTTGCGCATATGCGCCTGCCAGCGCTCATCGAGGGCCTCCATGTCCATATCTATCAGGCGTTCGAGCAATCGATCTGAGCCACTCTGGCGATCCCAGGCGCGCAGCATTCGGCTCACTTTTTCAGGACCGAAATTGTCCGCGATGTATTCGATGATGCTGTGACTTTGTTTGTACGCGAGGAAGGGATTTGGCAGATAGTGCCAACTTGCATCCATCACCTCCAAGGGGATCAAGCCATCGGTGAGCACAGCATCCCGCAGGACCATCTCGTCAATGGTGTTCATTTCCTGCGTCGAGTACTCCGCCATCCCCTCCATGATCCAAGTCGGTGGACTGGCGATCGGATTTGAAATCCGCTTCACAGGTCCCCGGTTGACCACGTCATACTGAAAAATGTGCATCAACTCATGAGTGAGAACATTGTTGAAGTCATCCAAGTCCCCATTGAAGGGGATGACCATCCGATATCTCAGGGGCTCGGCAAAACCGGCAACACCGGGTGGAAGAAAGGACTGGATGATATTGGTTTGTTGGAACTCATAGTGCGACTTGAAGATGACGATCGGTGGTTTCGTCGATAATTCATGTCGCATGATCCCACTGATGTGGACGTACGCGTCCTCGAGATAGGCCACGGCCCGATCTGCGAGATCTTCAAATTCTGGCTCGTAGTGGAGCAGCAGGTGCTCGCTTTCCACGAAATGCCAGTCAAAGGCCTTGTAGCGGACCTTGTTGCGACCAAATCCCTGACGCAACTGAGACGAGACGATATCCTGAGCAGCAGATGGAAAGGGCAGCATGACGCATGCCGCTAACAACACGAGCGTGCGGAATAGGGAAGGAGAATTCACGCGCGGGCCTTTTTGGTTCTCAATCGTGCACCCTTTTGAACAGATCGTCCGTTTGATCACCACTTTGATCGTACTCGCGTTGTCGCAGATGCTCCTTATCGTCCTCCGAGTGGCTGACATCGGCGCCGTCCAGACGGCGAAGATTGCTCTGATACGCCTTCTTGTCCGGTTGGAGCACCAGGGCGCGTTCATACGCGGCACGTGCCTTCACCGGTTCACCGAGACGCTCGTACAGGATGCCCAAATTGTTGTGCAGACTTGAGGCCAGGCTGTCTCCGGCGACCGCCTGCTCCAGATGGGTCCGTGCTTCTGCCCACATCTCGCGTTTGACGCACCACAGGGCATACGCATTGACCTGCTTTACCCGATCACGATCCTCACCACTACGCATAACAGAGGACTCTCGCATTTGGCTGCGCTGGGCGTCACTCAATTCTACAACGTCTGGACGTTCGCGTTCTTCGGATGGCTTGACCGGACCGATGTCGTAGATCCGTGGTCCTGCCATGGGCAGACTTGTCGATGTCTCGGGGCCCCGGTCACCTGCCAGCGAGTCTGTACGGCTGATGTCATCCATTGCATCATGAGCGATCGAATCCGGAAGGCTTGCGGCCAGCGAGTCCGGTACATCTCCACCTGATGACGTCGGCGATTCGAGATCGACCGTCGCCGCCCACCATGGCGAACTCTGTGTCGGACGGCGCACCGTTTGCATGCAGCCACTGAGGGCGAGGCCAGCGACCAACAGAGCACAGGTGATCGAGTTTCGTCTTGATACCATAGAAGTCCAAGAATTTCTGCGTGGATCGCGACAGGAGATCTGGAGGCTCACCCTCTGGAAATAGGGAATATACGCACCGCTAACAAGCCATATCCCCTCCAAACCTCAGACGTCGGATGCCAAAGACCGTTCCTTGGGTGCATTCTGCGCCGATCTTGTTTGCCAGCGATGGCTTCCTGCCCGCCAACAATCGACTGCAAGCAAGAGAAAAAAGGGTGCATACTGGGCCCACCACACCCACGATGATGGCGCCCATATCCCACTCTGCCGATAACCAGTCAGCACTTCATAGGACAACAGGATTGACCAACTCCAGAGGATCCATGCCGGTCGCGGAAAGACAGACAAAAATGGCAGGACCCAGAGCAAGTACCAAGGATGGACCGTGGGCGACAGCACGATGTAGGCTCCGAGGAGTCCGAAACTGATCCGAAGTGGATCTCGCCAACGCACCACCCACAGCATCCATCCGAACCAGAGGGCGCCACAAATATTGCGGGCCAGTAACAGGGCCTGATCGTCCCAAGTGAGAGACCGTTCTCGTAGTAGATCATAGACGATCGAGAAGACAGGATCGTTAAACCTCCACTTGAGAGCGTATGTCTGGAGCCCGCGAAAAATGTCGGTGCCATCTGCAAGGAAGACTGCGTATCCACCGAAGATCAGCCCCGCCGTCAGAGCGAAAGGCACTCGAGGTCGTGGATCAATCCATGCTGACCAGCCATGGCGGTCAGGCCGCCAGTGGCGCCAGAAGGCAACAGCGCAAATGACGGGGATCAATTTGGCCAACGTCGCGGCAGCGAGGCCTGCAGCAGCCAACCACCGACGCGACTGACCCAACCAGAAGAGCCCCGCCATCAGCGCACCGATGCCGATCGCGTCAACGTGCCCCGATCCGGCGATTTCCAGCAGGGGCAAGGGATGCAAGGCGTAGAGCGAGACCCAGGCTGGGTCTCGATGTCGTTGTCGCAGGAGGCCTATGATGGCACAGATCGTGATGGCATCAAACAACAGGAGCACAAACTTCAGACTTGTCGAGCCGCCACCGAGCCTGGTAACTCCCGCAAAGATCCACTGAGCGAAGGGAGGATAGACCGTGGGCACTTGGCGATGATTGATGCGGCTCCATAGTCCATTGCGCAGGTGGGCGACAGCTTCACTGTCCGGTGCGTGGGCATAGGGATTGATCCCGGCGTTCTGCACGTGACCATCCCAGAGATAGCGATAGATATCTTCAGAAAGACTTGGCTCCGTCGGTAGTAGGATCAGTCGTATCAACGCTGCAGTGATGAGGATGACCCAGAGGGAGACATGTGCGTGTTGCACTCGCCAGACGACGAGACCGCAGCCAACCAGACAAAGCAATGACCACGCCCACACCTGCTCTACTCTGAGAGCCAGATCGCCGATGCTCTGCAACCCCACTGCGGCGGCCAGGCACAGCGCGGCGCCAAACCACACAGGTCGTGACGTGGACGAAAACTCAGTCCAGAAGGATGCGGCGGGCGCCTGCATAGCGCTTGTCGAAATAGGAGGAGCCGAGTGGGTCGATCACTGCACCACGGCTGGAACTGGCGTGAGCGAACTGGCCATCGCCGACATAGATCCCGACATGAGACACGCCAGGCCCTGAATCGTCGATGCGGAAAAATACCAAGTCACCGGCACGTAGTTTCTGGCGATCCGTTGGCTTGCCAAGTTCGTACATCTGCCGGGAGGTGCGCGGCAATTCGACCCCATACGCTTCACGCACGACGGCACGTGTCAGTGCCGAGCAGTCCATGCCACGACGCGTGGTGCCACCCCACAGATACGGAATGCCGAGATAGCCCTCGATCACTCCCAGCAAACGACGGTCACCACCTTGAAGACGTGCCCGCTGGCGAATCTTGAGCTCCGAGTCGAGCGCAGTTGCTGCCGGAGATGTCGTTGACTGACCACCGGTATATCGAGGTGCGGGTGTGATGCCGGCACAAGCACAGAGCATCACAATGATCGCGTAGATCAGCTGTCGACGGATTCTATATATCGCGGGATTCAATAGAGTAAGGGGGCCCGTTGGTGTTTTACCACGCCGGCACAGTGGCTGATAGGGATGGGGTAGCGAAAGCCGAGGCGCATAACACCATATCGAGGCGACCCTCTAAGGTAACCGGCATTCGTCCAAGTCGGCAATGCATACATCCCAGGTCCCGGGGATCGACTTGACGACGTACTCCGTCCGAATCAGGTTGGCTCTTTTGCAGGGACGCACGAGGTTCCCACTTTCTCCTGGGTTGAAAGGAATGAAGATGCCGCACCGGATTGCCTTCATCGGTTTTCGCCATGGCCACATCCTCTCCTTATATGATGCGGCAAGAGAGCGGGAGGATTTGGAGATCGTCGCTGTGTGTGAGGAAGACGCCGCAACACGCGCAGATCTGACCGACAAGGGGCGAGTCGAATTCACTCACGAGAATGCCAACGATCTGCTGAGCGCTACCGAGTGTGATATTGTTGCCGTCGGTGACACGTTCGCTCGACGGGGAAGTATGCTTGTTGCCGGTCTGGAAGCGGGCCACCACGTGATTGCCGACAAACCTGCCTGTACCCGCCTGTCGGAAATAGACCAGATCAGTGCCCTGGCCGCCGACCGCGGGCTTCAGGTTAGTTGTATGCTCGGGATGCGCGACGGCCCATTCATGCGTACGACGCGCCGATTGCTACAGGAGGGTGCCATCGGAGAAGTGCACGCCATTCAATTTGGCGGCCAGCATCCTTTGCTGCTTGGATCGAGGCCCGAGTGGTATTTCGAGCCGGGCGAGCACGGCGGAACGATCAACGATATCGGCATCCATGTGATCGACAGCATCCCCTGGGCCTGTGGTCATCAGATCGCACGCGTCGAAGCGGCACGATGTTGGAATGCCTTTGCTCCGCAGTATCCGCATTTTGAAGACGGCGCGCAGGTGATGCTGACCCTTGACAATGGCGCGGGTGTCCTTGGAGATCTCTCCTATTTTGCCCCCGATGGGCCGGGCTATCGGATGCCACACTATTGGCGAATGACCTGGTGGGGGAGAGACGGAGTGCTGGAGGCAGGAACGAACTTGCCAACGGTTCATCTCCTGCGAGCTGAGGATACGGAGGGTGAGCAGATTCCCCTTGACGACGCAGGTCCAGGCTATCTCGATGCTTTCTTGAGATCGATCGACCAGGACGAAGCGCTGGAGGGAGAACTGACTATAGACCAGGTGCTCGCCTCGTCACGTACGACAATCAGGATTCAGGCTGCTGCTGACGAAGGTGCAACAGCGGTCGCTCTCACCTGAATCGACTTACTGGGTCTGCTCGCCAGCGACTCGCAGGACTTGCGCCAGATCTGGTGGCAGGGGACTGACGAATTCGAGATGCCTGCCATCAGGATGGTCAAATCCAAGCAGTCGCGCATGTAGAGCCTGCCGGTCAATGCAGGCCAGCAGACGCCGCGCCAATGGCCGCCGTGCTGGTTCAATGCCATCGACGCGATTGCGTCCGCCATAGACGGGGTCACCAAAGACCGGATGGCCGACGTGCTGCATGTGGACGCGAATCTGGTGTGTGCGTCCCGTCTCGAGTCGCACGTCCACCTGGGTAGCAAAGCGATAGGTCCCGACGGGTTTCGCATGGGTAACGGCATGTCGCCCGCCCTCTACCACAGCCATGCGCATTCTGTCTCTTGGGTTGCGACCGACAGGTGCCTCAATGCACACTGGCTCATCTATGACACCCCAACAAAAGGCGACATAGCGACGATCCATCCGCCGTTGTTCCAGTTGAGCTGCCAATACACGATGGGCTTCATCGTTCTTGGCCACGACAAGCAGCCCCGTCGTATCTCGATCGAGGCGATGAACGATGCCCGGACGCAGCACACCATTGATGCCAGATAGATCATTGCAGTGATACAATAGCGCGTTGACAAGGGTTCCCGAGGGAGTCCCCGGTGCTGGATGTACAGCCATTCCGGATGGCTTGTCGACGACGAGCAGTGCTTCATCTTCAAAGATGATATCGAGAGGCAAGTTCTGAGGCTCGGCGCCCAATTCAACCGGTTCGGGGATGCGTAACTCGATTCGGTCACCGGTCCGCACGCGATAGCTGGAGCGCATGCCGGCCCCGTTAACGGAAACGTTTCCATCGGCGATGAGATTCTGCAAACGACTGCGCGACAGATCCTCGTGCCGTGCTTGCAGAAAAACATCAAGACGGAGGGAGGCCTCTGTCTCTTCTACGGTATGCAATCGGGTGATGGGGGCTGCCACAGATCGGACAGGGCCGTAGCTGGTGTCAGCCGTCAGCCCCGCTGGCGCAGGACTCTTCATCTGCATCGGACCCGCTGACCCGAGAGTAGGTGATCGCCAGGAGCAGGACGCCCACGGTCACAAATGAATCGGCGACGTTGAAGACAGGCCACCGCAGGTCTCCGAAACCGATATCGACGAAATCGATCACTTGATGGATGCGAATTCTGTCGATGATGTTGCCAATGGCACCGCCAAGTACCATGGCCAGCGCCGCGCGCTGTAGCCGAGCCCCGACAGGGAGTGTCACGAGCATCCAGCCAAGCAACCCCAGGGCGGCCGTCGCAATGACCGTGTGGATGACAGGGCCACCAAGATCGAGGCCAAAAGCGGCACCACGATTGTGTATATAGGTCAGACGAATGACGTCACCCATCACCGCCTGCGGTTCATAGGGTGCCAATGATTGGACGACGATATATTTAGTGACCTGATCGAGGCTCACGGCAAGAGGGATCCAAATCAAGTCAATCCAGAAACGCACGATGTTCAGGTCTTGTCTTCGTCTTGCGTGCTTTTGCACTCGATGCACTGAGTCGCATGGGGGACGGCTTCCAAGCGGGCGCGGCCAATGTCTCCCTCGCAAACGCGGCAAATTCCGAATGTGCCGGTCTCTACTCTTTGCAAGGCCTCATCGAGATAGTCGATGAAGCTGCTTTCACGTTGAGCGAACAGCAGATTCTTCTCGCGTTCCATCGCATCAGTACCGCGATCCGCCATGTGCAGCGAGTAGGCTGATCTGTCTTCGCCCGATTCCTGCGCATCGTTGCTGCGCGAGACCCGCTCAGATTCAGCCAAATCGGCCGCTGCTTGTTCACGTCGCTTGAGTATCAGTTCCTTGAAGAAATCAAGGTCTTCTTTGGTCATCGATTTACTTCCTCTTGTGCATTGGCCATCAGGTCGATCAACTCACTCTTGTGATCGAGATCTGGCACTCAAATCCATTTACATCCCACATGCGTGTCGCCGACACATCGGCAGGTGCCGTGCCAATGGTTGTGTCTGAGGCCAACGTCTCCCCCGTCACATAGGCTTCGTGGACGGCCATCGCTTGCGAGACTTGATCCGAGCCGTCAAGCCACAGATGAATTCGATCCGCTACATCCAGACCAGCGTCCTTACGCATGTTCTGAACCCGATTCACCAATTCCCGAGCGAATCCCTCCAAGCGAAGATCGTCCGTTACCTGCACGTCCAGACCGACGCACAAATTGTCGTCGACGGCAACGACGACATCCTCACGCTCACGGCGCTGGACTTCCACATCGTCAATGCCAATGTCGCCATCGGCCACATCCAGTCGGCTGCCGCCGACCAGATCTCTAACCTGTTCGGATGTGAGCGACGAGATAAAGATACCCACTTCTTTCATTCGCTTGCCGAAGCGTGGTCCGAGGGTACGGAAATTTGGCTTGTAGGAGACTTCGCTGATCTCGGCCTCATCCTCAACCAGAACCACTTCCTTGATATTCAGTTCATCCGCAATCAGGCCAGATACCTGGCTCAGCTCTTCTCGACTGTGCTCGTCCGGCGGCAACAGGAAGACCCGTTGCAAGGGCTGGCGTGTCTTGAGATTGTGCTTGCTGCGCAAGGCGCGCCCCAGGGTCACAGCGCGAGTCGCCAACTCCATCTGTTCTTCCAGCTTAGGATCACGCAGGCTCTCGTCGGCCAGAGGCATGTCGCACAGATGCACACTTTCCGGCGTCGAACGATCGGTTGCACCCGGATTGCGTACGAGATTCTGATAGATCGCATCCGTCACGAAGGGCAGAACCGGTGCCAGGGCCCGAATAAATACGGTCAACACCTGATAGAGCGCGGCGTAGGCGGAGGCTTTGTCTCCATCGTCATCCGATTTCCAGAAGCGACGGCGGCTGCGGCGGATATACCAGTTGGTCAATTTTTCAACGAAGGCCACCATGGTGGGCACGGTGCGATAGAGCCGATAAGCCTCCATCTCCTGGTTGATATTGTGCAGCAGCGTCTGCAACTCGGAGAGGATCCATCGGTCCAGTCGATGAGTGATCGGCGCATTGGCTCCCTGAGCCGGGTCCCACCCGTCGATCTGAGCGTAGGTCACGAAGAAGCTGTAGGCATTCCACAGCGGCAGGATGACGTCACGCAGACTCTGCTTGATGCCATCCTCGCTGAGGCGCAACTCTTCCGCCTTCATTGCCGGAGAATTCAGCAGATACAGACGCAGTGCGTCTGCACCGTAGGTTTCCAACATTTCCGATGGATCCGGGTAGTTCTTGAGTCGCTTGCTCAGTTTGCGACCGTCTTCAGCCAGCAACATTCCACCGACGATGCAGTTCTTGAATGCGGGACCATCAAACAGGGCCGCCGCCAAAATCGTCAGCGTATAGAACCAACCACGAGTCTGATCAAGATTCTCCGAGATAAAGTCGGCGGGGAAACTCGCCTCAAAATCTTCTCGGGGTCCAAAGGGATAGTGGCTCTGCGCGTAGGGCATAGCGCCCGACTCGAACCAACAGTCCAGAACTTCTGGTACGCGACGCAGCACACCGTCACCTGATGGAGCAGGGATCTCCAACTCGTCGATACAGTGCTTGTGAAGATCGTCGACTTGTTTGCCCGTCAATTCACTCAATTGCTCCCGACTACCAACACAGATCGCTTCACCCGTCTCCTCATTGCGCCAGATCGGCAGCGGCGTTCCCCAGTATCGGTTGCGACTGATTGCCCAGTCCCGAGCTCCTTCCAGCCACTTACCGAAGCGGCCGTCGCGGATGTGCTCTGGGATCCACCAGATCTGTTTGTTGGCGGCGAGCATCTTCTCTTTCACCTCTCCTTCCACCTTCACGAACCAGGTGGAAATCGTGCGATAGATCAGGGGTGAATCGCAGCGCCAGCAAAATGGATAGGAGTGCATGAGTGTGGTTTCGGCGAACAATTGTCCTGTCGCCCGCAAACGTCGGATGATCGGCGTATCTGCATCCTTAACGAATTCACCTTCAAAGTCGCTGACTTCACTGGTGAAACGACAGTCGGCGTCGATGGGACATACGATCGGCAAATTTTCGCGCAGACCCAGTTGGTAATCTTCCTCGCCGAAGCCCGGGGCGATATGAACGATGCCCGTGCCATCCTCTGTCGATACGAAGTCCGCCTGAACGACTTTGAACGCGCCTTCGTCGGCCAGATGACTGAACGCGTCAAAGAGGGGCTCATAACGAAGACCCACCAGGTCATTGACGCAGATTTCGTCGACGTGATCGATCTCGTCTTCACGCTTGCGGAAGACAGCTTCCATGCGTGCCTTGGCGAGGATCAGCTCTTCACCGTCAACCGTCGTCACACAGACATAGTCGACGTCCGGTCCGACAGCGAGGCCCATGTTCGAGGGCAGAGTCCAGGGCGTCGTCGTCCACGCCAGCAAAGAGCGGCTCTCAGATCCGGCGACGCGAAAGCGGACGGTAACAGATGGATCCTGCGTGTTCTGGTAGCCTTGATTGACCTCGAAATTCGACAGGGGTGTCGCGCAACGAGGGCAGTACGCGAGAGACTTGTAGCCCTCGTAAATGAGGCCCTTGTCCCACAATGACTGGAAGACCCACCAAACCGATTCCATGAAATCGACATCCATGGTCCGATACTGGCGATCCCAGTCGACCCAGCGACCAAGACGCTGAATCAGCTCCTCCCATTCGCTGGTATAGCGCAGGACAACGGAGCGGCAGAATTCATTGAAGCGGGGGATGCCGTATTCGAGAATGTCCTTCCGCGTCTTCAGCCCAAGCTGTTGCTCGGCCTCGTTCTCCACCGGCAACCCATGGCAGTCCCAGCCCCAGCGTCGTTCAACACGATACCCCCGCATCGTCCAATAGCGTGGGACGACGTCTTTGGTGATGGACGCCAGCAGATGGCCATAGTGTGGTAGACCTGTGGCGAAGGGCGGGCCATCATAGAAACGAAATGGCTTGGTGCGCTGCTCGACCGACTTGCGATACAGGTCTGCCGTCTTCCACCCTGCAAGGATCTCACGCTCTTGGGCAGCGAAATCGACGTTGCCAGCGACATCTGAAAAGACCGGCTGTTTGTTCGTCGTCACGGCTCAGACCTGCAAATTATTGAGGAAGCTGGAAAGGACCTGGATCAACAGCATGAGGGCGAGGGGACTGAAATCCAGACCCGTCGACCACAAGGCCTGTGGCATGAGGCGCCGCAGGCCGTTGAGGGCAGGGTCGGTCAGTCCACACAGGACCTGGACGATGCGATTGTAGGGATCCGGATTGACCCATGAGAAGATCACGCGGGCCGTCAGGATCCAGAAGTACAGCCACAGGAGCGCGTCGATGATGCGGATGATGTCACTCAGGAAGCCAGTGTGATTGAACATGCGTAAATCCGATCTAAGAACGGGTGCCGAAAATTGCGGTGCCGACTCGGACCATCGTCGAGCCTTCTTCTATGGCGAGTTCGAAATCGCCACTCATTCCCATCGACAAGGTCGACAAGTCGAGGGAAGGACGAGTTGCAGACAGCTGATCACGACACCTGCGCAAGGATTGGAAGCAGCGTCTGACTTCCGTCTCCTCGGCCTGGTTGGCAATCGTCATCAAGCCACCCAGGCGCAAACAAGACGTGGTGGCAATCTCGTCAGCCAGGCCTTCCACTGCGTCTGGAGGTATTCCCGCCTGATGGGTCATGCCAGAAGTGTTTACCTGAATCAGGACGTCTATCGAGCGATCCGCTTCGTCTGCGCGCCGCGCCAAGGCCTGGGCCAATCGCTGGTTATCTACTGACTGCACGCAGTGGAACAGATCGACTGCCTTGCCCGCCTTGTTGCGCTGCAGCTGGCCGATCAGATGCCACCGTCCGCCCTCGATCCCCGGTAACTTCTCAGTTGCCTCCTGAATGCGATTCTCACCCAGGTCCTTCACCCCAGCGGCCAACGCAGCTTCTATATCGGCGACGGGTCGGGTTTTGCTAACAGCGACGATCGTGACCTCAGGCGCCTGACGTGAGTTCCGCTCAGCCGCTTGGGCCACCTGATCACAGACGCGGTTCCAGTTGTCTTCAATGTGATTCATGGCGGTTCAGTCGGAAACAGGAAAATATAACCCGGCAAGATAGCAGGCACAACGAACTGACACCTTCAGACTTTTGCTGCTACCCGGAGGACCCAGTCGGCTGGCCTTTATCCTGTTGTTGCAGCATGAAACCAGTGAGGCTCGCCGTCAGCAGACCATAGACAAGCAGGTCGACAACGACGAGCTGCTGCAGTAGGCGGGCGTCGGTTCGATTCAGCAGGCTGAGGAGTCCACCACCCACAAGGACCAGCTCGATGCCAAGGATACCCTTCGGTAGCAGAAGCCAGCCGTTGACACCTGACGCGCCGGCAATGTGAGGCTGCCACAGGACAGGTCCTAGGCCGCGAAGGCAGAACAGGACGATGAGCTGCAACAGCACGATCTCAAACAGACCCGGCGTGGGTGGCATCAATACTTCTGCTATATCAAGACGGCTGAGGGCAAGAGCGACAAACAAAAAGGTCGCAAGCGGACGAGAGGCTCCAAAGAGCCGATCAAGTGTTCGTTGAACCTCGGGTCGAAAGGAGAGTGTGAGGCCCGCACCCAGGCCAACGGCTACGCCCAGCAGATTGTAGTGCTGGATGGTGACTGCTCCGAAACTCGTGATGGAGACGAGAGCCACCAGAGCGACAGAGCGGCGTTTCAGCGCTCGCGCTTTTTGAAGCAACCAGGCGATGGCGATGCCTAAGGCCGGTGATATCCACAAGCGGGCGACAAAGGCCGGGCCGTCGCCGACGAGCTGGCCCGACTCATGCAGCCAGCCAACCACCCAAGTGAGCAGGACTATGGCGACGAGGGTCCCTGTCAGAGCGGCACTCGTCGACACATCGTCTCGCCACAGACTGGAGACCACCAATGGCCCCCACAAGGCGGAGATGGCACCCACCAACAGGGATGTGGTCCAATCTTGCCCGGCAATCAGCACGCAGCCGATGGTCACGATCGCTGCACCGACAACGGTCGACATGGTCACGATTCCGAGAAAGCGACCATTTGTAACGAAGGTCGGCCAGCCGAAGCCGATACCCACGAGCAGGCCCGCCCACATGCCACAGAAGCACAGAACCAACTCCTGCATCTGTGGAGAAGGATTGCCCACGCCCAAGCCTGTGACACCTACAATGAGGCCTGCACTGACCCACCCCCACAGCATGGGGAGGCCAAGTCGTTGGCAGACACGCTGCACTGTCAACGCAAGCAGCATGATGGTACCCGTCACCCAAACGACATCGATCCGCGAGCTGTCTTCGACCCGCGGATCAGATGCCGAAAAGCTGGATAGAGCCAGCAGGATAACGCAGACGGCCAGGGTTCGCATGGCGACACCGGCTCCGGTGGTGACCGGAGGCCGGAAGTGACCCCCGGAACGTCAGACTACTGATCGTTCGCCTCGGCGCGCAGATGCCCGTAGTAGAGTGTCGGGCTGGCAATGAAGACGGACGAATAAGTTCCCACGAAAATGCCGATGACGAGAGTAATGGTGAAATCGCGGATCACCTCGCCACCCCAGATCATGAGCACGACAACGGCGAGCAGGGTCGTGACGGATGTGACCACCGTGCGGCTCAGACATTCATTGATACTCACATCGAGCAATTCCTCAAAGGAGTACTTACGCGAGGAAACCAAATTCTCCCGAATTCGATCGAAGACGACGATTGTGTCGTTGAGAGAGTAACCGACAATCGCCAGAAGTCCTGCCACGACGGCCAGCGTAATCTCGACATCGAGTAGCGACAGCACGCCAAGTGTCAGCAAAACATCGTGAAACAGGGCAAGCACGGCAGCGATGCCATAGAGGAACTGTCTGAAGCGCCACGCCATGTAGACGAGAATCAGCGCCAGGGATACGAGTACGGCCTGGATCGCAGAGCCCGTCAATTCCTCGCCGATTCGCGGACCGACTTTTTCTTGTCGCCGGACCCAGTCGAGCTCACCGATGCTGCCAGCCAACCCGGCCCGCAAAGATGCCTTGATGCCATCGGCCACGTTCGTGCCCGCCGCATCTTCCGTGACCCGGATCAACACGTCCGTAGGCGAACCGAATTGCTTGATTTCACTGGCACTCAGATCCGCTGTCTGGCCACCGACGTCAACGGATCGCAACTGTTGACGAATGTCTTCGATCTGAACGGGCGGATCGAAGTGCAATTCCAGCAGCGTGCCTCCGGCGAAATCGATACCTGGCTTGAGGCCATTGATGGCGCCGATCGATACCAGCCCCAGTGTGAGGACGGCAGCCGAACAAAGCAGCGCGATTTTCCGCATGCCGATAAAAGGAATCGCGCTTTTCGACAGTATATCGATGGGGCCGATGCTCAGGCTCGTCGTGCTGCTGCGAGAGGTGATCAGGCCAAGAATCGCTCGTGTAACAACGAGGGCAGTGAACAAACTCGAGACGATGCCGACACAGAGAGTCAACGCGAAACCGCGAATAGGTCCCGTACCAAATTCGTAGAGGACGATACCAACCATAAAGGTTGTGATGTTGGCATCGACGATCGCCGACAGGGCGTTGTTATAACCTGAATCGATGGCAGCACGCACTGTCTTCCCTGTGCGCAATTCTTCACGGATGCGCTCGAAGATCAGCACATTCGCGTCGACGGCCATTCCAATCGTCAGAATGATTCCGGCAATACCTGGTAGTGTCAGTGTCGCATGGAAGCCAGCCAGAACGGCCATGACGAAGACCATGTTCAGGGCCAGGGCAATATTTGCGACCGCGCCAGCGACACGGTAGTAGAGAATCATGAACACGGCGACGACGAGCAGGCTGATCAGACCTGCAATACGGCCTTGCTCAATCGAGTCGTGGCCGAGGGACGGGCCCACGGTACGGTCTTCAATGATCTCGACCTTGGCCGGCAGTGCACCGGCTCGCAGCACGATCGCAAGATCCTTGGCTTCTTCCTGCGTACCGGAACCGGTAATGATCGAGCGGCCATCCATGATTTTCGTTTGGATGGTGGGCGCTGAATACACAGCCCCGTCGAGGACAATGGCCAGGCGATCCTGAATGTGAGCACCCGTGATGCGACGGAACAATCGTACGCCTTCATCCGTTGTGCGCAGGTCGACGATCGGTTGGCCCATGTAGTCGACGCTCTGGCCGATGGACACCTGTGCATCGGCAATCATGTTGCCGGTCATTTCGGGGCGCGTACGGGCCAGATACAGCATGTAATACTTGTTGCCTTCAGGGCCTTCGGCTTTGCTCGTGAAGAGAAACTCAACATCATCAGGAATCACGGCCTGCGCCCGCTCATCTGCCAGCATAGCCTTCACTGCGACCAGATCACGTTGCATGACGGCAACTTCGGTTCCTATGCGGGCGAGCCTGGACAGTAGTCGCCGCGAATCATCCTCAGCGGCCAGGTCCTCGGCCTCTGCATCAAACAAACCGGACTCGGCCGGGTCGCTGTCCTCGCCGAACAGACTCGGAGCAACAGAAGTGGTGTCGGTTACTTGCTCGGTCGCCTCAGTGTCGACGACCTGAGCGTCGTCCCCATCACCGGCGTTGTCGTGAGTGCTGCGACCAGCAGCCAGAACCGCGTCGATGCGCTGCACGAGTCGATCCCGGTCTTCGTCTGGCTCAACGAGCTGGAATTCCAGCAGCGCCGTCTGACCGATCAGATTCTTCGCCCGCTCAACGTCTTGGAGGCCAGGCAACTCGACTATGATTCGCGTTTCTCCCTGGCGCTGAATCGTTGGCTCGGCAACGCCAAACTGATCCACACGATTGCGGATGACTTCCTGGGCGCGATCGACAGCGTCGCGGGCCTCCTCCGGCGACAATCCTTCTGTGACGACCTCCATGACCAGATGGATGCCACCCTGCAGGTCCAGACCGAGGTTGATTGCCTTGCGCTGCATATCGTAGTAGGAGGCTGGCGCGTCATGCTCAAGAGCTTCACGCTGGGCGGGTTCCATGCCGTAGAATTCGACCGTCGGATACAAGTGCAGCACGGCCGCAATCAATAGGGCAAGGATGAGCAGGGGCTTCCAATTCTGTTTCATCTCGTATCGCTTCTGCTTTTGAGCGACCCAACTGGGTCGAATCTATTCCTGTGAGGTAACGATTTTCGGGTTCAATCATCGCCTTGTATGTGGGCGCGCACACCATCGGAGACGACGCGCTGTAATCGTCCATCTTTCTCGTAAAATACGAGAACTTCCAAACTGTCATCTGCCGCTGCCATCTGCAGCGCGACCTGTGGCCCACCGACAAAAGCCGCCGTCGCCATGATATCCGCCGCCGCCGCACTTGTAGACCACACGGTAGCTGAAACGGCGCGACGTGCCGGATAACCTGTCTGTGGATCGAGGAGATGATGAAATCGCCGATCCTCAAAATCAAAAAACTGCTCGTAGTCGCCGGACGTAGCCAATGCGGGCAGGCCGATATCGTCGATGACGAGTATTCGTTCCGACTCACGCGGATGCTGGACGCCGAAGCGCCACGGCTTTCCGTCTGGTTTCACACCCCAGAAGCGAATGTCTCCACCCGCCTCAATCATGCCTGCCGCAACACCTGCCTGCTGCAACTGCTTCACAGCCTGATCGACGGCAAATCCCTTTGCTGCGGCACCCAGATCAAGACGCACCATCGGGTCGAGGAAGCGGATTTTCTCGCCATTCCAATCGACAAGATGAAAGCCACTGTGTTCCCGGCCTTGTGCCACCCGCTGTGCCTCAGGAGGCTGCACCGCCTCAGGAAATCCCCATGCGGATGTCAGCAATCCCAAGGCGGGGTCGAAATGACCTCCGGACTGTTGTGTCCGGTGCCACGTCTCATGTAACAACTCGCCCATCGTCGACGAGACCGCGACGGGGCCTCGTCCTGCCGTGCGGTTGATATGCGACAATTCACTACTGCTGTCGTAGTGGCTGGCCATCGTCTCAATTGCGGCGATGGCCTCTCGACCTGCCTCAACCATTACCGTCGCATCGGCTGGATCGGCATACAGTGTCATGCGCACCATCGTGCCCATGGCAATGTGGTAGTCATCGATCGGATCGATACTCGGCGCACGCAAATACCACAACAACAGCAACAACCCACTGGTGGGCAGCAGCCAACGGCGCACTACGCTCACTTCAACTATCGCGTTCGACGACGAGTCGTACGGCCGTCTCCAAAACACTGCGTGCAACAGATGGTTCCACGACCCCAAGACACTTATGTGCCTTAGCAGCATATTCGTGGGCCGTAGCACTTGCTGCAGCGACGCCACCGTGACGTTCGACAAAGTCAAACATCACCTGCCAATCGTTCTCACCGGCGTCTTCTTTCCCCAGCAAGACAATGATGGTCTCCCGTTCTTGGGCGGGGGCAGCAGCCAGCGAACGAATCAGGGGCAGGGTAATTTTGCCTTCCCTTAGATCGTGGCCAACAGGCTTGCCCAACGTGACAGCATCTCCCGTGAAATCAAGGATATCGTCAGCGATCTGAAATGCCAGCCCGAGATACTCTCCATATCGGGTCAGTCCTTCAACCACCTCATCGCCGGCACCCGTCATCAGTGGGCCAATTCGACACGCCGCCGAAATCAGCGATGCCGTCTTATCGCCGACCATGGAAAAATATGACTCTTCTGCCGTGTCCGTTCGCTGCCCTATCTGCAACTCATGAATCTCGCCCTGGCTCAATCGCTCCGTCGCATGCGAGACGGTCCCCAGTGCCTCGAGATTACCGAGCTTAACCAGCAGGCAGAGGGCGCGGGCCAGAAGGAAGTCTCCCATCAGAACCGCTATGTGATCGTCCCACTGCGCATTGACGGAGGCTTTACCCCGTCGTGTTGTGGCTGCATCGACCACATCATCGTGGAGGACGGTCGCAGCATGAATCATCTCGACGCCCACACTGGCATCGATCACCCGATCGTCCCAGTGTCCTGTGGCACGGGCACACAGAATCGTCAGAGCCGGCCGCAGGCGTTTGCCCTTCAGGCCAGCCATATAGCGGGCCACTTCATGAACCATAGCCACATCGGACTGGAGATGGTCGTCCAGTCGACGTTCAAATTGATCGATTTCGCTCTGGATCGGCCCCAGAAGGGGATCCATCGAGCCCGGAGAGGCGGTCATCGGTGGGGCAAAGGGCCGCAGGCGACGGGAAAAGAGCAAAGCGCTCGTAAGTATGCGAAAACGCAGAAATTAGCGTTCAGAGGAGAAAGTGTCAACGCGTTGCTGGAGTGCGTTTTGACCACTCTGAGCCAGTGTGTGTGGAGGAAAGCGCTTCCTTTGCCTACACTGAAAACTGCGCCAGGGGCTCATTTCGCACGATTACCGAGGGATATGACATGAAGATTGAACGCATTGAAACCTTCTTGATGCATGCAGCACCACCTGGTGCGGGCGGGTGGGCGGCGCGCAACTGGCTCTTTGTGCGTGTTCACGCGGATGATGGCCTGTATGGGATCGGCGAGGCTAGTGGTTGGCCGCGGGTCGTGGAAACGGCGATCAAAGACCTGACGCCATTGCTGATTGGCGAGGATCCACAGAATATCGAACGGGTGTGGAGCAAGATGCTCGCAGCCATCATGGGGCACGGTATGGCAGGTGTCGTTGGCAGTGGCGCTATGACGGGCATCGAAATGGCCTTGTGGGATCTGAAGGGCAAGGCCCTCGGCGTGCCTGTCTGGAATCTCTTAGGTGGCAAGATTCGCGATCGAGTTCGTATCTACGCCCACGCCCACACGCGTGAGGCAGCCCGAGGACTGGTGGACCAGGGCTATGATGCGATCAAGACCGGCGGTATACAGAATTGTGTGGATACGGTGGCGATGATTCGTGATGAGGTGGGCACCAAGGTGGATCTCATGGTCGATGTGCACGGGCCACCCTGGCTGACGACACGTGACGCCATTGCCCTCGGCAAGCGTCTTGAGCCTTTCGATCTGCTGTTCTACGAGGATCCGGTGGCCCCCGAAAACATCGACGCCATTGCTCGTGTTGCAGACGCGGTGGATCTGCCGATCGCTGCCGGGGAGCGACATGCGTTGATCTGGGGTGTCCGAGAACTTATCGAGCGGGAAATCATCGATGTCGTGCAGCCAGACACGGGTCGGGCCGGGGGGCTGTCACAGATGAAGAAAATCGCTGCCATGGCAGAAGCGCACTACATCACGATGGCGCCGCATGACGGGTCCCTCGGACCCGTGGCAGAGATGGCCGCCGTTCATCTGATGGCGACATTGCCAAATTTCCTCATTCTGGAGCATCTCGCTGACGATGTGCCCCAACGCTATGAGGTAATGACCGGGCAACCGATCATAGAGAATGGGCACATTCTGGTTCCAGATGCGCCAGGGCTTGGCATCGATATTGAGCCAGAGGCCATTGCGGCCTATCCATCACAAACCAACACCAGTTTGCCTGAGGACACCTACGACTACGCGTATGTGCATGCGCGTCAGGGCCGAGCGCACTGGCTCAGCAGTGAGTCAAAGCCGCCCCCTTCCTACCGGGCGGGACACATCTTTTAGCACGCAGCTCCCGCCCGATAGGAAGGGGCGGCTTGGCGCACCGGCTACAGGTGCTCCTGTCAACTAGAAGGCACCGCGTCCAGGATTCAGTATGCCTTGCGGATCACACGCGTTTTTCAAGCGCATGTTGAGCCGCCTCAGACCAGGATCCAGGGGTGGCCCCCCTTCAGCATTCGTGTCCTGTCGGTTTGTGGCGAGGCGCCAGGCGATCCCACCGACACGGTCGGCGATCTCATGTCCCTTGAGAGGCAGGCCTTCACCGGCTAACGCCCAAACCTGGCCGCCCCCCCAGTCGACGTGGTAGTCCTCGATTCCTCGTGCTGTCAGATCACCCACCAATTGGACCCATCCAGCGGCGGGGACAACGAATCGCCAAAGCGTTCCTGACTTTTCACGAAGTGATTCCACTTCCCGTAGTGCTCGCCACAGCGTGTGTGACTCCTCAAGCGACAGCCTGTCATCAATGGCAACATCGCGTGCAATGCTTTCAATTTGCCCCTGTAGAGCAGATTCGCTCCCCTCGAGTCGCGCCAGAACTCCTTGTGTCGGCACGTACGCGAGAGCCGAGATCTCCTCCTGACGTTGCGCCAGCTGCAGCATCGTCAGGCTCGCAGCCTGGAGTTGAGTTCTCTTGAAACGGAGAGTGCACTGCGCCTCGGGACGGGGCCACAACTTGAAGCAAATCTCCGTGATCAAACCCAGACCACCGAAACTGCCAGTCAGACCACGCCACAGATCAAAGCCGCTGACATTCTTTACAACGCGGCCACCAGAGCGGACGAGTCGTCCCTTGCCGTCGACAAATTGCAGACCCAGCACAAAATCACGGACACTTCCGGCGCGAAATCGTCTCGGGCCTGCCAGACCGACGGCGACGGTTCCCCCCGCCGTCGCCGTTGAGCGCCAGTGCACTGGTTCGAAGGCCAGATGCTGGCCCTGCTCGCTCAAGAGAGGCTCGATCTGTGACAGAGGCGTTGCAGCACCTACGACGAGAACCAACTCAGACGGTTGATAGTCGACGATGCCACTGAGCGCCGCGAGGCTCAGCTGCGTCGGTATTGAGTCCCCATGGCTACTATCGCTGTGGATGTCATCCGCGCGTCCTCTGCCCCAATCCCACTTGCTGTCCCCTGCCGCTGTGACAATGGGCGTGCGCGTGCGTGCTGCGGCCTCGACGATCGACGCCAATTGTGTCGCGTCGGCAGGTTGTGCGATCTGTGACACCTTCAGAAACGTTCCAGGTCGGGGAAAGGGCGACGGCCTCCGTGGACGTGGGTACGTCCCTCTGCACACTGTCTCAGTTGAGGGTAGACCTTGCCCGGATTCAACAGCAACGCAGGATCGAAGGCCAAACGAATCTCTTCCTGCAGATCCAGATCGTCATCCGTAAACATGCAAGGCATGAGGTCGCGCTTTTCAACGCCGATTCCATGTTCGCCCGAAAGCACACCACCGACGGCGACACACAATTTCAGAATCTCGGCGCCGAGCTCCTCCGCCTTTTCCAGATCACCTGGTTTGTTGCCGTCGTAGAGAACGAGGGGATGAAGATTGCCATCCCCCGCATGAAAGACGTTGGCAACACGCAGATCGAATTCCTCCGACAGCGCCTCGATGCGCCCCAAAACGGTTGCCAGCTGCCCGCGTGGAATCGTCCCATCCATGCAATAATAGTCTGGGGCAATGCGTCCCATTGCCGGAAAGGCAGCCTTACGACCTGCCCACAAACGTTGCCGTTGCTCGGCCGTTGTCGCGTGCTGTAGGTCGGTCGCACCCGCCTGACGCAGGCAGGTTTCTACGGCGGCGATCTGAAGGTTGACTTCAGTGCTTGGACCATCCACCTCAACCAGCAGTAGCGCCGCGGCGCCGCGGGGGTAACCGCAACCAAGAAAATCCTCCACCGCTTCGATGGACAACCGATCCATGATCTCCATCCCCGCAGGCACGATCCCGGCACCGATGACGTCGGCGACGGCACCACCCGCCGCTCCGATACTGTCGAAAGTGGCCATCATCGCCTGTGCAGATTCTGGTGTTCTGAGAATTCTTAGCGTCGCCTGGGTGATCACGCCCAATAGACCCTCCGACCCGGTAAATAGTGCCAGCAAGTCATACCCTGCGCGTTCGAGAGCGGCGCCACCGATCTCGATCATTTCGCCGTCGGCGAGTACAATCTGCAGGCCGAGAAGATTGTTTGTCGTCGTGCCGTATTTCAGGCAATGCACGCCGCCGGAATTTTCTGCGACATTACCTCCCACAGTGCAGGCAATCTGACTCGAAGGATCTGGGGCGTAGTAGTAACCATGGCCAGACACGGCATGGGAGACGGCGAGATTGGTGACACCTGGCTCGACGGTGACGCAGCGATGGTCGTAGTCGATGTCGAGGATGCGATTCATCCTCGCCAGACTCAACACCAGACCATCAGCGACAGCCAATGCACCACCTGATAGCCCCGTGCCTGCACCCCAGGGCACGATGGGAATGCTCAACTCGGCACAGGCACGGACGGTCTGCTGGACCTGCTGAGTGTTGCCGGGTAAAGCGACGGCCAAGGGCGTCTGACGATAGGCAGACAAGCCGTCGCATTCGTAGACGACGAGATCCTCATCGGCGTCGAGGAGCGCACCGGTCTTGGCAAGTTGCGGCAAGGCGCGCCGCAACGCCTTGCGCTGCTTTTCTCTGTCGACTGGCTCAGTCACGATCGTCCAGGGCCGGCGTTGCCAGGCCCAATTCATCGGCATAAGCAAACAACGCCGGTGTGCCACCTGTGTGCACGTAGACGACCGTATGCTCAGGTCCCCACCAGCCGCGTTCAATGTGAGCCATCAGCCCCGCCATCGTCTTACCCGAGTAGCAGGGGTCCAGCAGCAACCCTTCTGACTGGGCGGTCACTTGCAGTGCACGTTGACTGCCTTCGGTGACCACACCGTACCCAGGGCCAACGAATTCCGCGTAGCTCTCCAGGTCTGCCGCCTTTACATCGATGTCCAGGTCCAGAATTTTTGCATGCGCCGCCGCCAGGTCGACATGCTGTTGTGCCGCTTGTGCATCATCGCGTGGGCTGGGGCTGACACCAACCAAGCGCCAGGGCAGGCCCAGTGCCCGTGCGCCAACGACGAGCCCCGTATGTGTATGAGCTCCGGAGCAAACATAGATCGCGTCAGGTGTGACCTGCATTGACTGCAGCTGCTCGAACAATTCACAGAATCCATCGACGTACGCTACGCCGCGCAACGCCGCTCCGTCGGAGCTGGTGTTGTACGGGTGATGGCCTTCGTCTCGCAGGCGCTGCATGGTTGCTTTCACCGCATCACCCTGATCGTCCATCTGGTGCAGCTGAATCTGGGCACCAAAAAGGTGGCTCAGCAGCAGATTGCCCTGCAGTTTCGCATGGGCGTCCTGCCGCCCAACGATGACACAACGCAAACCAAGGCGGGCAGCGACGGCAGCTGTCTGCCGAGACTGATTCGATTGTGCTGCGGCGCCGTGCAGCAGCACATCGCAACCAGCATCTACTGCGGGTGCGATAGAGTATTCGAATTCGCGAATCTTGTTGCCGCCCATGGCCATACCCGTAAGATCCTCGCGTTTGATGAGGATTCTGGGACCCCCGAGGGCCTCGCTCAGGCGTGGTGCTTCCTGTAAGGGTGTTGGCAGGGATGCCAGCGACAGGCGTGGCAGTGTTGCCAGACGCTGGCGCAACTCGGGCACGGAATAGGTGGTGGTCACAGCAGATCTCCTTCGAACGTAAGTGGCATTGCCATGCGTAACTTCACGCCCTACATTCAGTTACGCAAATCGGCACCGATTTTCGATCGGGTCGATGGCGACTAACTCATTGGCCCGTAGGGGTTTGAGTTCTGTCCTCCGACCTCCTGGACGGCGCCAGATCAGACCCCCAGACCGCAGGAGAACAGCACCCAGTTTTGGATCTCGTCGAGCCCCTCCCCGACCATCTCGACGCCTCACTGCGGCAAGAACTACATCCGGGTGAGCTACCCCTTGTTCTGCTGATCGCCGACATCGACTCGAATGGCAATTTTGCTGATTCGGTCCTGATCGTCACCGACGAGCGGCTGCTGATCCTGCACGCCAATGGCGACGCCGGACCGCAGGTCGAAAGCATCCCAATCGATCGTGTTCTGCGCGTGCAGACCCGAAATCACGTCGGCAGTGGATCCCTGATTGCCGAGGTCGAAGAAGGAACGCGGGAGCTTGTACGCTTCTCCCAAGGGGCCTACTTCAAGTTTTCCTCCGTGCCCCAGGCGATAGAAGCGATTCTGACACGGCCTGCGGTCGAGATGGATGAGGCAGATGACGCCCAGATCACCGTCCGTCCCGTTGAACATTGCGAAACCTGTGGCAGGGCGCTGAGGAAGGGGACAAAGGTCTGTCCGAACTGTATCAAGAAGACGGAGACCTTCTGGCGTCTGTTCTCCTATGTGCGACCCTACAAAAAAATTGCTCTGCTGGGTTTTACCTTGACCCTGGCCATGACGGTCATCGGACTACTGCCACCGCAACTGAATGTTATTCTCATCGATGACGTGATCACACCCGTGATCGCCGACTACATGGTTATGGACGAGGCGGGCATCCGCAAGCAGGTGACATCGGATACCCCGCTGGTTCCGCCCACAGCTCAGATCGCCGTTCTGGGATGGGTCGTGGTGGGTCTCTTCAGTATTCACTTCAGCCGCATGATCTTCAACGCAATTCGCTCCTACACCCTCGGTTGGTTGGGGCAGCGAATTACCTACGATCTGCAGACTGAGATTTTCAACTACCTGCAATTCTTGTCGCTCTCGTTCTATTCCCGTCACAGTACCGGTCGGATCATGACCCGCGTGACGAGTGATACGGAACGGATGCGTGGTTTTATCACATCCGGATTTCAGGACATGGTCATCGCCGTCCTGACGCTCATTGGAATCGGCGTCATGCTTTTTTGGATGAATTGGCAGCTGGCACTTTTGGCGCTAATCCCGACACCCATCATGCTGATGGTCACGCAGATCTATCGCAAGCGGATTCACTGGATCTTCCACACGATCTGGCGCCGTATCTCGGCATTGAACTCTCAACTTGCTGATACGATTCCTGGTGTGAAAGTGGTCAAGGCTTTCGCCCAGGAAGACCGTGAGATAAAGCGCTTCGACCAGCGCAATGCTGACCTGCGCGATTCGCGCATGGAATCGGTGAAGATGAAGGCCTACTTCCTGCCGGGTATTGCTTTCATCACCTCTATGGGGTCCGTCATCCTGTGGTGGTTTGGTGGCAATCGTGTATTGAGCAATACCCTCACTCTGGGGGAGTTGCAGGCGTTTATCGCCTACATGGTCATGTTCTACGGGCCCGTGCGCGAGTTGAGCGTTCTGGCAGATCAGCTTGAGTCGGCGGCCACGACGGCAGAACGAGTATTCGAGATCCTCGACACGGAACCTGACGTGACCGATCTCGCCGATGCTGTCGATCCCGGTCGTGTAAAGGGGCAGATCGCCTTCCGCAATGTTTCCTTCACATACGACGGCTTCGAGCGCATTCTCGATCGTGTAAATTTTCACGTAGAGCCTGGTGAGATGATCGGTCTTGTGGGCCCATCGGGTGCGGGAAAATCGACCCTCGTGAATCTGATTTCCAGATTCTTTGACGCGTCCGATGGCGAAATCGTCATCGACGGTGTGCCGATTATGCAGCTGCAGCAGCGTAAACTGCGCTCACAGATTGGCGTCGTGTTGCAGGAACCGCTGCTATTCCAAGGATCGATCGCGCAAAATATTGCCTATGGGCTGCCTGATGCGTCACAGGCAAAGATCATCGGCGCCGCGCGAGCGGCCAATGCGCACAAGTTCATCATGAGATTCCCCGATGGTTACGACTCGGAAGTGGGCGAACGGGGGGGACGTCTATCGGGTGGTGAGCGCCAGCGGATTTCCATTGCGCGCGCTCTGATCGGGAATCCACGGATCCTGATTCTTGACGAGGCGACAAGCTCGGTCGACACGGAGACAGAATTTGAAATCCAGGAGGCTCTCGAGCGCCTTACTCAGGATCGCACAACCATCGCCATCGCCCATCGGCTCTCAACGTTAAAGAATGCGGACCGTCTCTTCGTCATGGAGAGGGGGCGTATCGCCGAGGTTGGAACGCACGCTGAACTGTTGAAAAAGGAAGATGGCGTCTATCGACGTCTCGTGGATATGCAGACAGAGTTGGCGAAGGTGAGGGCCGTGTGAGCGATTCCAATGCCTTGCCTGATGTGGGCTTTCTCGACGCGAAGTCGATTCGCTTCGAGCGAACTGAGGCGAGAATCCTCATTCTCCGCATCGGTGAAGACTGCTACGAAGACGTCACTGTCCGGCGGGCGTTTCCTTTGGAAATGGCAGACGCCTTCATCGGTCTGTTTGCCGCAGACGGCGAGGAAATCGGCCTCATTGAGGACCTGGCTCCCATAGAAGCCGACAGTCGTCGAGTCCTCGATGACGAACTACAGCGGACGTACTTTCTTCCCGTCATCACGGATTTCGGCGACATCGGCGAGGAATTTGGCGTCGTCCACGCCGACGTGCAGACCACGAGTGGACCTCGCCATATCGAGATACGGGGTATTCGCAGCAATATCCGGTTGTTGTCGCGGCAACGAGCCTTGATCGAAGACACCGACGGGAATCGCTATGAACTACGTGACATGCGTCAGTTGCCCAAGCTGACGCGAGAGATTCTCGGCCTGTAGTCTTCCGCCGGTTCTGCACTTCGTGGGTCACCCCACGCCCGTCGGTTTCTGCATACAACTGCTAGTTCATTGGTGACAACAGAGTAGGCATTATGAGAATGAAGAAGACCGTCTGCTGCTCTGCATTATTGAGATCGATATAGGTCGAACTACCCATCAAACCCTCTCCTTGCCAGGCGGTGAGACTTGGGAGGGACGGGGAGAATTGATGGTGTGCCATACGCTTTGCATTACTACCAACGATAAGGACCAACCGCAAGCCGCTTTGTCAGGCGACGCAGAGGTATTCAACGCCCTCCTGCCAACCCCAATCACTCAATTGCTGCCGAATCAGCTGTCGTGCTCCGCGCGAAGCGACGGCAGCCAACAGGATCGGTCGCTCAAACTCAGCCCAGTGAGTGAGCACATCCCCGACGCCGATGATCTGAATATTTCTCAAGGTCTTGCCGATCTTGCCCTCGGCGACGTCGACAAATCTGTCAGGTGGTTGTCCGCCGCGGATCAGGTGTTTTGACAAGCGCCGTCCCGTCTTGCCGGCACCCCACACGAACAAACCATCACGCTCCGCCAGCGGGCCCGCCAGCAGATAGTGTGCCTTGGCGCGTAGGAAATTCTCCACCGAGTATCGACTGTCCGTGCGCGTCGCCCTGGCGCCATGCTCGCGCCAGTCCAAACGGACATGGGGCACCTTGGCAAAGTGTCGACCCGCCGCGTGGTAGCGCAGCCAAAGATCATAATCCTCTGGCCAACCGTATTCGTGGTAGCCACCCATCTGCTGCAACTCCAGACGACGCATCATTGCAGAGGGATGAGCGATCGGGCTTTCGATGAAGATTTCGCGAGCAATGTCCTGGTGCGTGACCAACTGATTCTGCCACTGTTCGTAGATTCGGAAGCCCTCGGCTACATCCTGCGGCGGAAAGGAATGGACGAGGCAACCGACGACACCGATCCGGTCGTCACTGCGAAGTAGGTCAACCTGTTCCTCCAGGCGAGTCTCATGAGACCGATCATCCGCGTCCATGCGGGCAATGAATTCGCCGTTGCACGCGGCCAGGCCCGCATTCAGGGCAGGCAGCAGGCCTGCATGCGGCAAGGAAATGACACGCAGACGTGGATCATCCCAGTTGGCCAGCAAAGAAGCAGTTGCATCCGTCGATCCATCGTTCACGACGACGATCTCCAGGTCGCCCATGGACTGACAGCGAAGACTCTCCAGTGCTTCCGCCAGAGTCGACGCGCCGTCATACACCGGCAACAGGACAGATACGACAGGTCTACTCATAGTGAGTCTATCCCACGGAATCAGATCTTGACAGACACTTCGGAGGCTGTGATACTGCGATCCTTATCATTTCGTTACCCAAGATCTGGAACTCAATGATGCACCTGAAGTCCCAAGATGAAATCGAGAAGATTCGCGCCAGTTGCCGTATCGCGGCAGATGCCATGGCGCTCATGGTCGATCTGGTTGCGCCGGGCATTGCCACGGCTCAATTGGACGAGGTCGCCGATTCTTACATTCGCCAGCAAGGCGCGGTGGCCAGTGCCCTCAACTACCGAGGCTACCCACGTAGCATCTGTACGTCGATCAATGAGGAGGTCGTCCACGGAATTCCTGGCGCGCGCCGTTTGGAGAATGGTGACATCATCTCCGTCGACATTGCTGTGAAACATGCAGGATATCATGGAGACATGAATGTCTCCTTTGCTGTTGGTGACGTCGATTCCGAAGCGGTCCGATTACTCGCCACGACCAAGGAAGGACTCGAGATCGGTCTGCGCGCGAGTGAACCCGGGGCGCGTTTGGGAGATGTGGGACACCAAATCCAGGCCCACATTGAGGCGGCCCGCTTCTCTGTCGTGCGCGACTATTGCGGGCATGGCATTGGGCGCAATTTCCACGAGCAGCCGCAGCTTTTGCATTTCGGTACAGCTGGGACCGGTCGTCGGTTGCAGCCTGGTGTGGTGTTCACTGTCGAACCCATGGTGAATGCAGGGGTCGCCGATGTTCGTGTCCTGGACGACGAGTGGACGGCCGTCACCGCCGACGGGATGCGATCTGCTCAATTCGAGCATACCATCGCTGTGACAGAGTCGGGTCCTGATGTCTTGTCCCGTTTTGACGACCTGCCATTCTAGCGTGTAGGAGCGGTTCGGGCTCCGTTGCGATTGTAGCGAACTGCCCTATATTCCTAAGCTTGAGTCATCTACCAATTTGCACCGGAAGAAAGACCCTACCATGGCCAAGGCCAAGTCCAAGGACGAAGACGGCGAGGAATCGACAGATTTCGGATTTCACCCCGAGTCTCAGCAGGAGTTGGAGTTAGAAGACACCTGCTGCGTCACCGGTGAGGCGATCACGTCGAGCTTCTGCCGCTTTCCAGACTATCGCAGCGGAACGATGATGGTGATGGCGAAGACCGTTGCTCTTGAGCAACTGCGCAAGGGAATCTCTTTGGAGACCTTCAAGGGGGTCCTCGTCAAGCGCCACGGCAAGGCGATTCTTCAGGAGTACGTCAGCTAAGAACGCGATCCCGTCCTCACGGATCGGCCCCAAGGCGCCTCACCTGCTACCAGAGTGAGACCGCGGGCATTAGAGCATCGAGAGCTAAGAAGAAGAGGGGCATCCCAGACGGGGTGCCCCTTCTTTTTGGACTCTCTGTGACCCTCAGAAAACAAGATTAACCCTCAGAAAACAAGATCCAACCAGTATAGAGGTCTCGGGGTCACCGAGAGTGATCAGGACTGGTCCAGCAGGCCCTGAATGTCCTGCTGAAGGACACCGAATGGATCGGGTCGTCTGTCACGCATGGGTAAGCCCAGATGTCGCGTGTGCACGCGCCCTTGTCGATCGAAGACCATCGTCACCGGGATACCGGCATGCAGGAAGGGTGCCATCTTGTGGTACTGATGCGTGACCTGCATTGATTCGTCGTAAAAGATCGGATAATTGATGTCATTCTGGTCGATGAAGGTGGCCAGTTTGGTACGGACCTGCTCGGGGGATCCGTATTCTCCAGTGGAGATACCGACGATGATGACCTCGTCAGCTGCGAATGCTTCTCGCAACTGAACCAGGGCGGGTATCTCGATCCGACAAGGACCGCACCATGTGGCCCAGAAATTTACAACGACGATTTTACCAGTGTGAGATTCGATGTCAAACTGCGTCGCATCTGGTACAGGGATCGGTGGCGCCTGAGACGCCAAATCGACCTGACTTGCCCCACCGCTGTCTGAACAACCGGTGCTGGTGGCCAGAAGTGAGGTAAGAATCAGGCTAAGGACGAGAGGCATGAGCCGCACGCGGCTGTAAGTTGGCAATGGAGTCATCACGTCTGGAATATATGCATGCGCCGTCGCTTGTCAGCGGGTCCGGCGATCATGCCCGTGCAAGTTTCGCATGGGGAGGCACGGCTGTGAGCCATGTTTCCGGTGATCCGTCGAGAGCATCCACGCTAGAAAGCAATTCATCACACGGATTGACGCGTATACTGCGCGAGCGGATTAATGTCTCTCGCTCCATCTCGTCGACGCCTTTTAGATGGATCACGAGGTCACAACGACCTGTAAATTTCTCACACACCGAGCGCAGGTTGGCCAACAGTTCCTCGCACAGTTGATTCGCGGGCAGCGCCACATTGACGGCTCGAGTTAAGCGCTCTCGCGCTTCTTCCAGACCAATGGCCGTGTCGACGAGGATACTCATTGCCCCATTGCGTTCGTTCAAGCGTCCTTCGACGAGGACCACTCGGTCATTCACGAGCAGATCCCGACTGGCCTCGTAGGCATCAGAAAAGAACACAATGTCCGTCGTGCCTTTGAGGTCCTCTATCGTCACGAAGGCGATCGCATTGCCGCGCCGATCGCTGGATGTGCTGATGCGAGTGATCAGGCCCCCGACCCGAATCGCCTCGCCATCGTTGCCTGATGCGGCTTCTGACAAGGGGGTCGCAAACATTTTCAGGTCGCGTTCGAAACGGCTCAGAGGGTGAGACGTGACATAGAAGCCGAGCAGATCGCGTTCGTAAGCTAGTTGCTCGGTTTCCGTCCATGGTTCGACCGGTGGAAATGTCAATTGCTGTTCGATTTCCGGGGCTGAAGAGTCGCCGCCGAAGAGGCTGAACTGACCTCGTCCGCGCTCTTCCTGCACTGTCTGTGCATGACGCAGTGCCAGGTCGAGGACCTCCAGCATCTGCGCTCGATGCCCGCCGCCAAATTCGTCAAGTCCTCCTGCGGCGGTCAGTGATTCCACAACACGCCGGTTCACGGCACGCAGATCGAGACGTTCACAGAACTTGAACAAGTCCTCATAGGGACCATCCTGGACACGACCATCGACAATCGATTGGGCTGCGCCCTGGCCCACATTCTTGATCGCTGCCAGGCCAAAGCGAACTCCATCGGGCGTCGGCGTAAAGTTTGGGGCACTTTCATTCACATTGGGTGGCAGCACGGGAATCTCCATGCGCCGGCACTCGTCCAGCAAGACGGTGACCTTGTCTGCGTCACCGATCGACGTGGTCATACTCGCCGCCATGTATTCGCCAGGCCAGTTCGCTTTCAGATAAGCGTTTTTATAGGCCAGCTCGGCGTAGGGTGCAGCGTGACACTTGTTGAAGCCGTACCCAGAGAAGACGTCGATTTCGGCGAAGAGAGTCTCTGCAACAGACTTGTCGACGTCACGCGCGCGGCACCCGTCGATGAAGGCCTTCTTCTGCTTGGCCATTTCTTCGGCCTTTTTCTTACCCATCGCACGCCGCAGAATATCGGCCGAACCGAGGGTGAAGCCGGCCATTTTTTGCGCAATCTGAAGAACCTGTTCCTGGTAGACGATCACACCGTAGGTCTCGGCCAGGATTTCTTCCAGATCCGGATGAAGGTAAACGACCTCCTGGCGGCCCTGTTTGCGCGCGACGTAGTCGGGGATCTTGTCCATCGGCCCTGGCCGATAGAGAGCATTCATGGCGATGATATCGCCGATCTTGTCAGGTTCCAGCTGCGACAGGTATTCACGCATCCCCGCCGACTCGAACTGAAATACCCCGACGGTTTCACCGCGACCGAACAATTCGTACGTCGGCTTGTCATCCCAAGGAATTGTATCAATGTCGAATTCAGGCTGCTGCAGCCGAATCAGACGAACAGCCTCGTCCATCAAGTTGAGCTCGTTGAGGCCGAGAAAGTCCATCTTGAGAAAGCCAAAATCTTCACACGTGGGCCCGTCCCACTGTGTGGTAATTTTGCCGTCCTTTGGTGCCCTGTAGAGGGGCATGTAGTCTGACACATCGCTTGGAGCGATGATCACACCCGCTGCGTGGATGGACGCGTGGCGCGCGAGGCCTTCCAGTTTGAGGGCATGGGTCAGCAACTGCTGTTGCTGAGGCTCACCCTTGCCCTGAGCCATCATCTTGAGCTCTGGCGTTTTTTCGATGGCACTGTTGAGGGTAATCTTCAGCTCAGTTGGGACGAGCTTGGCGATGGCATCAACGTCACTAAATCCCATCCCCAGAACCCGCCCGACGTCACGGATGACGGCCTTAGCACCCATGGTTCCGAACGTGATAATCTGACAGACATTGCTTTCGCCATACTTCTCGACCACATACTGCACGAGTTTCTCGCGATCGGCGAAGTCGATATCGAAATCGGGTGGACTCACGCGCTCCGGATTCAGGAAGCGCTCGAACAAGAGCGAGTGCTTGATCGGATCCGTATTGGTGATGCCAAGGCTGTACGCGACGAGCGACCCGGCTCCCGAGCCACGGCCAGGACCGACGGTCATGCCGATACTGTGAGCGTAGTGAACGTAATCCCAGACAATGAGGAAATAGTCGACGAAGCCCATCTGCTTGATGATGCTGAGTTCGTAGTCGACGCGATCGCGCAGGGCATCATCTGTGCGATCGTAGCGTCGCTTGAGACCCTCGTGTGCCAGATGAGTCAGATAGTCGTAGGCGTGCTCGAACTCATCAGGAATCGTGAATTCCGGCAAGATCAGATTGCCAAATTCGAGCTCTACATTGCACTTCTCGGCGATGGCGACTGTGTTCTCGATCGCCTGTGGCAGGTCGGCGAACAATTTCTGCATTTCGGCGGGACTCTTCATGTAGAGACCCGCCGGGTAACACATTCGCTGTGTATCAGCGATCATCTTGCCTGTCTGGATGCACACGAGTGCGTCGTGTGCAGAGTGATCATCAGCCCCCAGAAAATGGAAGTCGTTCGTCGCCACCAAGGGTACGCCGAGTCGGTCGTGCAGCTTGAGCAGCCCGTCATTGACCTTTGCCTCGATGTCGATCCCATGTCGCTGAATTTCGAGGTAATAGTCATCGCCGAAGATGTCCATGAACTCGCGCGCCGCTGTTTCAGCGCTGTCGAGACCCTCTTCCCGGATCAGATGCGCAACTTCGCCGCTGACACATGCTGAGAGGCAGACGAGCCCCTCCGAGTACTCCCGTAAAAGCTCCTTGTCGATGCGGGGGTTATAGTAGAAACCCTCTGTATACCCCTTCGATACGAGTTTGATCAGATTCTTCCACCCCTGATGATTCTTGGCCAACAGAACCAGGTGGTTCGAGCCGTGCGTCAGTCCGCGGGCACCCTTGCGCTCGTGCCGACTCCCGATCGACACGTAGGTCTCGCATCCAAGGATCGGCTTGATACCGGTATCGTGGCACGCCCGATAGTGGGAAATTGCGCCAAAAAGATTGCCGTGATCGGTGACGGCCAGCGCGGACATGCCCTGTTCGGCAGCGGCGGGCGCCATGGCGTTGATATGGCAGGCACCGTCAAGAAGCGAATATTCGCTATGACCGTGCAGATGAACGAATTCGGGCGTTGCCATTAGAGCGGCCTCACGCACGCTGTGCAAGCAGCCGTGGGTAGAAGGATGTGGAAGGTTTCGCGCCAGTGGGGGCGGCCCAGGGCGCTACGGGCGCCGGCCTCAGACCAGGTGTCCCGCTAATAGGGATCATCCGGTCACCTGCGGCTAACGTATGATCGACTGTCGGGAGCGTCAACGGTACGGTACCCGATAGCAAGTTCAATCATTTCTTGGCCATGGTTGGCACCGCGCTTGCACCCCCTTTATCTTCATAATCTGCCATTGGCTGTCTCCATCCTCGCGTCGAAAACCACGCCCTCTGTGATCGAAATCAGCTGCTCGTGAAGGTTCTGCTCGTTGCCGGGGCCCGGCCCAACTTCCCCAAGATCGCGCCAATCGCCGCTGCGTTGCGTAGATCACCCGACTTGTTCGCACCACCCGTTGTCGTCCACACGGGCCAACACTACGACTATCAGTTGTCGGAGATCTTCTTTGAAGAGCTCGAGTTGGGACCACCCCAATATCATCTGCAGGCGCGAGGTGATGCCGGTCCAGTGCGTCAGCTGGCGGACATCATGGATAAATTCGACCCCGTATTGGTCGATGAGGCGCCGGATCTGGTGCTTGTCGTTGGCGATGTCTCAAGCACCGTCGCCTGCAGTCTGTCTGCCGTGACCCGCCAGATTCCTGTGGCCCATGTGGAGGCAGGTCTGCGCAGTGGCGATCGGACGATGCCGGAGGAAATCAACCGGGTTGCCGTGGATGCCGTAGCAGATATGCTCTTCACGCATTGTGCAGAAGCGGACCAGCATCTGCAGGCTGAGCAAGTGCCATCACGTTGCATTTTTCGGATTGGCAACGTCATGATCGACACCTTACGGCGGTTCCTGCCAAAAGCGCAGGCCAGTGATGCTCTGGCGCGTCATGGCGTGACGTCGGGCGAGTTCGGCCTGGTGACTCTGCATAGACCGTCCAATGTCGACGACGCGCAGACCCTCGACGGTATTGTCTCGGCTTTGCTCGAGATCGCGGCACAAATCGAGTTGGTTTTCCCCGTTCATCCGCGTACTCGGCAACGCCTGGATTCGTTTGGGCTCACGCAGAAACTGGCGTCCGCACCCGGTGTGAAACTCTGCGATCCTCTCGGTTACCTGGACATGCTCGCGTTGCAAGCAGCCGCACGTCTGGTCTTGATCGATTCAGGTGGGATCCAGGAGGAGACGACTGCCCTGGGGGTGCCTTGCATGACCCTGCGACCCAACACCGAGCGCCGCGTCACCATCGATGAGGGAACCAACACGCTTGTGGGCACGACTCCTGCGGATATTGTGAGGACGGCGACCGATATTCTCAACCATGGAGGGAAAGTGGGGCGAATTCCCGAATTGTGGGATGGGAAAGCGAGTGACAGACTCGTTGATGTCTTGCGCAATGGGATTGTGCGCCGCTAAACGTGAAGATCACGGGCCTGGCATTGACAACACGAAAGGGCCTGAAACTTACCGGACCAGGTTGGACAAGGGATAACATTCAGTGCGAATACTAGTGACCGGTGGTGCTGGCTTCATTGGTTCTCATCTAACGGATCGCTTCCTTGATGAGGGCCACGATGTGATCTGCATGGATAATCTGTTGACAGGACGCACCGACAACGTGGCGGCCCATTTCGGCAATCCAAAATTCCGCTTCATCAAATACGATGTGACCGACTACATCCACGTGGAAGGTCCTCTCGACTACATCCTCCACTTTGCCAGCCCTGCGAGTCCGGCGGACTTCGAGCGATTTGGGATTCGAATTCTCAAAGTGGGCGCCCTTGGAACCCACAAGACGCTGGGCTTGGCCAGGGCCAAGGGGGCAAAATTCCTTCTCGCATCTACGTCGGAGACCTACGGCGACCCATTGGTCCATCCGCAGAGTGAAGACTACTGGGGCAATGTCAATCCGATCGGAATTCGTGGCGTGTACGATGAAGCCAAGCGCTTCGCCGAATCGATGACGATGGCCTACAATCGCCTGCACAATATCGACACTCGAATCGTCCGCATCTTCAACACCTACGGCCCCCGCATGCGCAGGGATGATGGACGAGCCATCCCCAATTTCATTACCCAAGCGATGGCAGGTCGCGACGTGACGGTTTACGGCGACGGCAGCCAAACTCGCAGTATCGGTTTTGTCAGCGATCTCGTAGAAGGGATCCGGCGCCTGATGGACTCAACCGTCAACACGCCAGTAAACATTGGCAATCCAACCGAATTCTCCATGACAAAGCTCGCTGAGACCATCATCGGTTTCACAGGATCCAACAGCAAGATTATCTACCAGGATCTTCCAGAAGATGATCCGAAGGTTCGTCTACCGGATATCACCAAGGCCAAGCGGGAACTCGGTTGGGAGCCTACCATCGCGCCCGAAGATGGCCTCAGATGCACGATCGAGTGGTTCAAGGAAGAAACAGTGTGAGGAAATCTGTGAAGAAATCTGGAAAGACTGCTCGATGCCATTGATCGTACGCGCCAGTCCACTGGGTGCCGACGTCATGGACGGTGATCGCCCCGTTGCCTTGTACCGTGTGGCAGATGACGTGGCACGCTGGGAATCTCCGAAACCTTCCTTCGCACCGATTTACACTCCGGCAGGTCTACAACTGGCACAGTATCGTCCATGGGACCATCTCTGGCATACAGGACTGTTCTTCGGTTGGGTTCATGCTAACGAGTCGAATCTCTGGGGGGGGGCCTGGTTTACCCCCTCGACGGGCAAGTATGAGCGCGTCGAAACGCATGGTGTCCAACGCCATGATCATTTCAATCAACTCACGACCACTGACCAAGGTGGAATTCGCATCGACCACGATCTGAGTTGGCTCGACGCGGACGATCGCATCTTCGCCAAAGAGCGGCGTGTATGGGAGATCGAACCCTTTGCTGGCGGGCACCGCTGGAATGTATTGACCAGAATCAATCCCGTAGATCGGGAACTCACTCTCGGCGCCACACGAGCGCCCGCCCATTACAGCGGTCTGGTCCTACGCATGGGGCCTGGCTTCGGCGCGACAGAGCAGCCCGATCGTGAGTCCAGGGCACGCGACAGTGAAGGACGAACGGGACACGAGCAGATCATGGGAGAGAAGGCACAGTGGGTCGCCGCTGATGGCGCCACCGGTGGTATGGTGGCGATGTTCGATCATCCCAACAATCCGCGTCATCCGTCACCTTGGTTCTGCCGGGCCAATCTGCTGGGGCCTGCGTTGCTGGTCCCAGGGGATCTGACGACGGCTGTAGGGGAGACCCTGGAACTGCGCTATGGTTTGGTCATCACAGACGACCCATTGAATCAGTCTGCTCTACAGGCTGAGTACGATCGTTTCGCCACCCACTGAACAAACGAATGACTGTGCGTCCCTGTTTCTGTCTGATCGTTGCAATCCTGGCTGGCTGTGCGGGAGTGCCGGTGACGCAACACCCCCCGATCGACATGGCTACGCCCGTCGCCTGGACGGCCCAGCAGACCCTCTCGACGACAATGGCCCTGACTGACACGGCATTGGCCGACTCCCTGGCCGTCTCGTCCTGGTGGCAGGATCTGGGCGACTCTACCCTGGCCAGAGTCATCGAAGAAGGTCTGACAGGGAATCATGATCTGGCGGCGGCGACGCATCGAATAGATATGGTCGTCGCGCAGGCACGGATCGTGGGCGCTGCTTCCCAGCCGCAAGTGGCGGTGAGTGCAGACGGCAGCCGTTCACGTCGCAATTTCATCGGGTTTCCCATTGGCCCAGCGGTTGGCGGGGTCGTTGCATCAACGACGACGGGTGTCGCAGCAAACTTGCTCGTCTCCTGGGAAGTCGATCTGTGGGGGCGCCTGCGAGCAGGCCAGAAAGCGGCCCTGGCCGATGTGGGGGCGGCCCAGGCGGATCTGGCAGCGGCGCATCTGTCTCTGGCTGCGCAGATCGCCCATCTCTATTTCGCCGTCATCGAAGGGCAACACCAACTCGATCTGGCTGCGTCGACGGTGACAAGCCAGGAGCGATCTGCCCGGCAGATCGAGGATCGCTACAACCGCGGACTTCGTACGTCTCTCGATCTTCGGCTGGCCCGTTCCAGTGCAGCCAGCGCCCGTGCCGCGGCAGTGGCACGTCGAGTTCAACTCGATGGCAGCACGCGACAACTAGAGATCCTGCTTGGACGTTATCCCGCGGCTACCTTCAGCGCAGCTCGGGATTTGCCACAGATCGCCGCGCCTGTGCCGGTGGGGCTTCCTGCCGAGTTGCTTGCCCGACGGCCTGATCTGGCTGCCGGCGAGCGGCGACTCACGGCGGCTGAACTGCGCATTGACGAGGCCCGGCGTTCCCTGCTGCCGAGAATCAGTCTTACTGCATCTGGTGGTCGTTCGAGTGAGGCCCTCGGCGACCTGCTGGACGGTGACTACAGTGTGTGGAATTTGGTGACGAATATCTCCCAGCCTTTGCTGCAGGGTGGCCGTCTGCGTGCTCAGGTTGAGCTGGCAAGCTCCCATGCTGAAGCGACGAGAGCAGAATACGCTGCCGTGGCTTTGCGAGCTTTTGCTGAAGTAGAAAGTACCCTGGCGCGAGAGGCGGCTTTGGTCGAACAACAGATCGCGATGCAGGTTGCCGTGGATGAGGCTGGCGCCGCAGAACGTCTTGCTGACGAGCGTTACGCCCGCGGTCTAAGCGACTACATCGCTCTGTTGGAGTCTCAGCGGCGCGCTTTTGAGGCGCGCAGTCAGTTGCTCAGTATCCGACGCCAGCGACTCGATGCACGCATCGACCTGTATGTCGCACTGGGCGGTGGTTTTGGTGTGCCGGAATCCTCTTCATCGATTTGATCTTGTGAGACCTGACCATGCGTAGGCTGCTGCGAGCGACACTTCCCATCGCCATTTTGGTCGGTGGTGGTCTCCTGTTTTTCCTGCTCAGTTCGATGCGAGCTGCACCGCAACGTGTGGAACGCGTCGATTTGGGCCCTCTTGTGCAGACACTGGACGCAAGAACTGGCGCGCACGAGGTCATTGTCAGGGCTCAGGGAGTGGTCCGTCCGGATCGAGAAATCGACCTGGCTTCGCAAGTGACAGGTGTTGTGCAGTGGATATCACCCGAGTTGGAATCCGGTGGTTTCTTCGCCGCCGGCGATCTGTTGGCCCGCATTGATCCCGAAGACTACGAACTGGCCCTCGAACAGTTGCGCGCCGACGTCGAGCGAAATCGTTACCTGTTGGAGCTTGAACACGGGGAGGCAGAGATCGCGGGCCTCGAATGGGACCGTTTCCATCCGGGTGTGGAGCCGGACCCCCTCGTCTTACGTGTACCACAAGTACGTGCAGCCGAGGCGACATTGCGAGCGTCTGAGGCGCGTCAGCGCGAAGGTGAACTGCGCCTCGAGCGCACCCAGATACGTGCGCCATTTCATGGTCGGGTACGTACAGCCAACGCTGACGTTGGACAGTATGTGGGGATAGGACGAGCCATCGCACGGATCTACAGCATCGAGAAGGCGGAGATTCTCGTCCCGATCCCCGATGAGGAGCTGGCCTGGATAGATGTGCCCTCCCCACTCGAGTCGGCTACGAGTTTGAGCCGACAGGACCCTGAGGGAGGTGGAACACCCTCAACGCCTGTTTCCATCACGGCCCGTTACGCAGGCAAGGAGCATCACTGGCAGGGACGAGTCGTTCGTACCGAGGGGGAGTTGGATCCGCGGAGTCGCATGGCACATCTGGTTGTCGAAGTAAGCGATCCGTATCGACGCGCAGCCACTCTGCTGTCTCCTGAGAGTGATACACAGGACGTTGCGCCTTTGATGGTTGGACTTTTCTGCGACATTGAGATCAGGGGTCGTGTTCTACAGGATGTGATCGAGTTGCCCCGAGGTGCGATTCATGCCGGTGATCAAGTGTGGACGGTGACATCGGCAGGCCAGCTGCGTATTCATCATGCCGATGTGGTGCGTACAAGCCGCGACAAGGGGCTCGTCCGACTATCTCTCGCTGACGGTGAGCGGGTGATCGCCTCGCAATTGAAGGGGGTCACCCAGGGGATGCAGGTGCGCATCGATAGCGACTCAGCGCCAGAGGCTCAGCGATGAATTCATCCGTTAGCTGGATGGCGCGAAATCATGTGGCGGCCAATCTGTTGATGGTCTTCGTCATGGTTGCCGGTGTACTCGGTATCACGCGCATGAAGAAGGAGACCTTCCCGGAGTTCGACCTCGACATTATCCAGATTCAAGTGCCCTATCTGGGTGCGAGTCCCGAGGATGTTGAGGATGGCGTTGTGCGTCGCATCGAGGAGCGCCTCAATGGCTTGGAGGGTGTCCGCAGGATTTCAGCCACTGCCGCCGAAGGGGTGGCCATGGTCAGCGTCGAATTGCAGCTGGGTGCTGATGGCGAGCAAGTGCTCGAGGACATCAAGAACGAGATCGACCGGATCGACACGTTTCCAGCTGAAACCGAGACGCCGATTATTAAACAAATCGCACGCCGCAATCGGGTCATCGATGTTGTCGTTTTTGGCGATGTGTCGGAGCGAGCACTGAAGGTGGCCGCAGAGCGTGTACGCGATGATCTACGTGCATCACCACTCGTGTCACAGGTGGAGATGGTCGGGGTCCGCATCGACGAGCTGTCGATCGAGGTCCCTGAGGCCTCTCTCCGTCGACATGGCCTCACATTGACCCAGATCGCCGAAGCTGTGCGTCGCACAAGTCTTGATCTTCCCGCCGGTAGTCTGAAGGGCAGTGCTGGCGAGGTCTTATTGCGCACAAAGGGTTTGCTCTACGACGGTCGCGACTACGAACCGATCGTCATCAGCACAGCGCCCGATGGAACGCAGCTGCGACTGGGTCAAATCGCTGACATCATCGACGGATTCCAGGACAGTGATCTCATCTCGCGCTTTGAGGGTCGCCCAGCGGCAGTCGTGGGTGCGTATCGGACAGGAAACGAAAGTGCCCTGGAGATCTCAGACTTTGTAAAGCAATATGTCGACGATCAACGCCTGTCTCTGCCTGCGGGCATCGCAATAGACTATGTGCGCGACGATGCTCGTCTGCTGCGCAGTCGACTGGATCTGCTGATCCGCAACGCCCAGTTCGGGTTGATTCTCGTTTTCATCGTTTTGAGTCTGTTCCTCGACCTACGACTGGCTTTCTGGGTCATGATGGGAATCCCCATCTCCTTCCTCGGAAGTTTTCTGCTGATCGAGTCCTTCGACGTGTCGATCAACATGCTCTCCCTCTTCGCCTTCATCGTGGCTCTCGGTATTGTCGTCGATGATGCCATCGTTGTGGGCGAGAACATCTTCGCGCATCGGGAGCGTGGGGAGCCACTGTTGCAAGCCGCCGTTGATGGCACACTCGAGGTCGGCAAGCCGGTCATCTTCACGATCCTCACCTCGATCGCGGCCTTTATGCCCCTGGCTTTCGTGGATGGTGTCATGGGAAAGTTCATGTTTGTCATTCCCATTATTGTCGTCTCGGTTCTTGTTCTGTCGTTGGTGGAGGCCTTGTACATCCTGCCCGCGCACCTCTCCAGCGAACCCGGTTCGATCAGCCATCTTCTGGCAAAGATTTTCCGCATACCACTGCAATGGCATGGGCGCACGTCGGCAGCATCCAATCGCGCGCTGCGACACGTGATCGATCACTGGTATACCCCCGTCGTGCGCGCTGCAGTTGGCAATTCACTGACGACGATGGCGATCGGTGTCGCCGTCATGCTGGCGACATTCGGCTGGGTTGCGGGTGGTCACATCAAGTTTGTTTTCATGCCGCAAATAGATTCCGATTGGGTAACGATCGCGATCGAAATGCCACAGGGTACGACGGTTGATCAGACGGGCCGTGTTGTGAGTCATATCGAACGGGCTGCCATGAGCGTGCGTGATGACGATGACCGGCGTACGGGCGTTCACGAAAACGATACATCGATCTACCGCAACATCTTCAGTCTGATTGGCGATCAACCCATGGGGGCCAGATCAAACTTTGCCGCCACAGGGGGCGTTGGCGGTCAGGCGCATTTGGCCGAGATCGTCATCGAATTGCAGCCGTCAGAGGAGAGAAATGCGTCGAGTTCTCAGATCGCTGCAGACATTCGTGTCGCTGTAGGCGATCTGTCAGGACCCGAATCTGTGACGTATACGGCAAGTCTGTTTTCTGTTGGCAATGCGATCGAAATTCAGCTTGCCTCTGCAGACTTCGACCAACTTCTGGTGGCGGTCGAACGACTCAAGCTGGAGATCGCCAGCTACCCTGGCACGACCGAGATCCAGGACAGCTTTAAAGAAGGCAAGCTCGAGATGCGTCTCGAGCTCAAGCCGCAGGCTCGAACCCTGGGTCTCACCATGGCGGATCTGGCAGGACAAGTGCGGGCTGGCTTCTATGGAGCCGAGGCGTTGCGAATTCAGCGTGGCAGCGATGATGCACGAGTCATGGTCCGCTACCCGGCCGACGAACGCCGCGCTCTGGGTGACATCGAGGGCATGCGCATCCGCACACCGGAAGGCGTCGAGATCCCCTTTGGCTATGTCGCTGATGTAACCCTCGGAAACGGCTACGCGTCGATTCAGCGCAGCGATGGCCAAAGAATCGTCACTGTCACGGCCGATGTAGATACAAAACTCGGCAATGCAGATGAGATCAACGAGGATCTTCAGTCGCGCTTCCTGCCAGGACTCATCCAGGATTATCCGGGGCTTCGGTTCAGCTACGAGGGCGAGCAGCGTGAGCAGGCAGATTCTTTTGCGAGCCTGAAGCAAGGATTTTTGGTCGCCATGTTAGCGATCTATGCCCTGTTGGCCATTCCCTTTAAATCCTATTCACAACCCCTGGTCGTGATGAGTGCCATTCCTTTCGGTATGATCGGCGCCATCTGGGGTCATGTGCTGATGGGCTTGGATCTGGCCATGCTGAGCATGTTTGGCGTTGTGGCTCTGTCGGGGGTCGTGGTCAATGATTCCCTCATTCTGCTCAGTTTTCACAACCAACTACGCGCCCAAGGTTACGGTCGGGATGAAGCGATCATTGAGGCAGGTCGACAACGATTCCGGCCGATCTTCCTCACGTCGGCAACGACGTTCTTTGCCCTCCTCCCGATGATTCTTGAAAAGAGTGTGCAGGCCCAATTTCTCATTCCTATGGCCGTTAGTCTGGGCTTCGGCATCCTCTTCGCCACTTTTATCATCCTGCTTGGCGTTCCAGCAGGAATGAAGTGCCTCGATGGTTTCCTGGATTGGGCAGACCACCGCCGATCCACAACTGCACAAGCAGCAGAACTGTCGATGGATTCCCGAATCTGAAGCATGCGCACCAAAGAACGCGTCCTTCTTGACAGCAGCTTGCCGGCGGGTAGATTTTCCCGCCCGTCAGTCGTTGCCTTTGCGGCGGCCTGACGAGCGGATTTCGCAATCATGTCCGAACTACAGGCGTTTTTCTCCAACGTCCCTGGTCCAACAATTCAGGAGCTACCCGTTGAGAGATTTTGAGTACACCGCGCCCAACACACTCAGGGAAGCGGTCAAATTACTGTCCGAAAAGGGAGAATCTGCTCGCGTGCTTGCGGGTGGTACCGACTTGATCGTGCAGATGCGTGCACGTCGCTTCCAACCGGAACGCGTCGTCGATATCAAGAATGTCCCCGAGGCCAACGAACTGACCCTCAGCCCTCGAAAGGGGCTGAGAATTGGTGCTGCCGTCCCGTGCCAGCGGATCTATAACGACGAAGGCGTAAAAGAACACTTTGCTGGCCTCACCGATGCATCCATGATCATCGGTGGGATACAGATCCAGGGGCGGGCGACTCTCGGTGGCAATCTTTGCAATGCATCACCCAGTGCCGATAGCATTCCCGCCTTGATCTCCTACGGCGCTGAGGCGGAGATCATCGGACCCAATGGCAAACGCAAGTTACCCGTCGAAGATTTCTGTACGGGGCCAGGGGCCAATGCGCTGCAGCCCGGCGAGATGCTTGTCGCGATACATATGTCCCAGCCAAAGCCAAATAGCGGCGCCCACTACTTGCGGTTCATTCCCCGCAACGAAATGGACATTGCCGTTGTTGGCGTGGGTGCCTTTGTCGAACTGGGCGGACGCAGCAAGTCTCGTGTATTCAAAACGGTTCGCCTCGCCTTGGCTGCGGTTGCACCGACACCGCTGCCAGTTCCCGAAGCAGTAGCTGCTCTCGAGGGACAGCCCGTCAATGACGAAACCATTGCTGCCGCTGCTGCGGCAGCGCAGCAAGTGGCCAAGCCGATCAGTGACATGCGCGGACCGGCTGAATACAGGCGGCACCTAGTGGGTGTATTGACCAAGCGTGCCCTCATCGGTGCAGTGAAACGTGCCAATGGAGAATTCGTGCCCAACGCTGTGCAGTCGAGCGGTCATGCAGTTTACCAGTTGTCCTGACGCCGAGACGCTCTCACCGACAAAAGGCAATAGAGCATGAGCAAGATCCACGTCCAATGCACGATCAACGGTGAGCCAACGGAGTTTCTCTGCGAGGCGCGTCAGAGTCTGCTTGAAGTGCTGCGCGAAGAACTCGGGTTCACTGGTACGAAAGAAGGATGTAACGACGGCAATTGTGGTGCCTGCAGTGTGACCTTGGACGGCGTTCTCGTCGATTCTTGCCTCGTTCTGGCCGTTGAAGTTGAGGGCAAAACGGTGGGCACGGTTGAAGGCCTCGCCAGTGCCCACGGACTCCATCCTCTGCAGCAGAAGTTCCTAGAGCATGCTAGCTTGCAGTGTGGGATTTGTACACCGGGATTCTTGGTAGCGAGTAAGGCTTTGCTCGATGAAAATCCAAATCCCAGCGAACACGAGGTCCGCCACTGGCTGGCTGGCAATCTGTGTCGCTGCACAGGCTACGACAAGATTGTTCGTGCTGTGCTCGATGCGTCTGGTACTGCCGAGTAAATTTCGCCGGCAAGGAGACTTGTCGGTCGCAGTTACCTTCGTAGCAGTCGATCATAGCGGCGCCGGTCTCCCAGAGAGACTGGCGCCGTTTTTTTCGCATCAACCGATGAAGGAGGGTTCGCATGGTGGAGACCGCAAGGGCCTCAGAAGGCGAAATTCGTAATTTCGGAACCGAGCCCTACAAGGTTCTGGGTACGCGCCCCATTCGTCACGATGGAACCGACAAGGTCACGGGTCGTGCCGTGTATGGAGGGGATGTTCGACTGCCAGGAATGCTGTATGGGAAAATTCTTCGAAGTCCTCACGCTCACGCCAGAATTCGTCGGATTGACACCACCCAAGCAGAGGCATTGGCAGGTGTACGGGCGATCGTGACAGCAGCCGACTTGCCTGAGGTTCAAAGTGGATCGATCGATCTGGGAGAGGGGCACGCCGATATCCAGTATATGCGAGACAACATTCTCGCAGGTGAGAAGGTCCTATATCGTGGCCATGCCGTGGCGGGTGTCGCTGCCTCATCGCTTCACGTTGCTGAAGAAGCTCTGGCCCTGATAGAAGTGGAATACGAGGTGCTTGATATTGTCGCCGATGTCGAGACGGCGATGCAAGAGTCCGCGACGTTACTACACGAGAGCCTCACGACGCAAGAATTCAGCGAGGACAGCGGTCGCAAGAGCAACATCGCAAGCCACATCCGACACCAGATGGGCACGGCCGTCTGGTGTCCCGATGGACAACTGACGATCTGGACCAGCACACAGGGTTCGTTCACGGCACAGAAGCAATTGGCTACGATTCTGGATCTGCCCGTATCGAAGGTGCGTGTGATCCCGCAGGAAATCGGCGGTGGCTTTTGGGGGAAAACCCCTGTCTATGTCGAACCTGTAGCGGCCCTATTGTCACGCAAGAGTGGCCATTCGGTGAAGATCATCATGACGAGGTCGGATGTCTTCGAAAATACGGCCCCCACTCCAGGCTCCTATGTGCGTGTGAAGATGGCGACGGACGCCGCAGGTAAACTCGTCGCAGGGGAAGCACAAATCGCGCTCGAGGCCGGTGCCTATCCCAGGGCAGAAATCGGTGCTGCGGCCATATGTGTGTTTTCTTGCTACGCGATGCCCAATGCCATCGTCGATGGCTACGATGTGGTCGTCAACAAACCAAAGTTGGCGCCCTCTCGTGCACCTGGCGCAACACAGGTGACGTGGGCTGTCGAGAAAGTGATGGATGACCTTGCCCAGCAGCTTGGGAAAAATCCCATCTCTTTCCGTCTCGAGAATGCGGCGGAGGAGGGGACTCGCCGTGTCGACGACATTGTCTATCCGCGTATTGGTGGTCGCCAGTGTCTGGAAGTGGCGCGTGATTCCGACCACTATCAATCCGAACTCTTCGGCCCTTACCGCGGGCGCTCAATGGCCATCGGCTATTGGTTCAATCTCGGCTTGAAGTCGGCCGTGATAGCCAGTGTCAATGCAGATAGCACAGTTCATCTCGTCGAGGGTTCCACCGACATTGGCGGCACGCGTACGACCATTGCCATGCAGTTTGCCGAGACGCTTGGTCTGAGTGCGACGGATATCTATCCGAGTGTCGGTGATACCAGTGCCACTGGGCTCTCAACGAAGAATACGCCGACACGAATCAGGGACGGATGGAAAATTCGATCTTCCTCGACTACCGCATGCCCACCAGCCTCGGCCTCCCGATGATCGAAACGATCATCGTTGAAGTGCCGAATCCTGGTCATCCCTATGGCGTACGTGGTGTCGGCGAGGCGTCAATTGCGCCCCCACCTGCCGTTGTGGCCGCGGCGGTGCAGAACGTGGCTGGCATACAGATAGATGGATTGCCTCTGCGCCCAGATCGCATTCTGGCGGCCATGGGCGATTCGTTGTCGACTGCCGCCGGATAGCGGTCCAAATGCCAATGGTCTGGATCCCGGCCCCCTGGAGAGCAAAGTTGACGGGGGGCCAGCAACAGGTTGAGGTCGTCGGGGAAACGGTGCGACAGGTGATCGAGGCGCTGGAGGCCCGGTTCCCCGGTCTGCAGCAGCGTATCATCGATCCGGAACAGGATCGCATTCGCCACGACATCGCTGTGTCCGTGGATGGGGAGATCTCGGTCGAGGGGCTACGTCGGAAAGTGGATCCAGATAGTGAGGTTCATTTCCTGCCAGCCATGGCGGGGGGCTAAGGATTCAGGAACGACCCGTCGAACCGAATCCCCCCTCACCCCGTTGGGTATCACCCAGTTCATCGACTGATTGCCACTCACATCTGGCGACGGGGGCTAAGACCAACTGCGCAACACGTTCACCGGGATCGACGGTCTGCATTTCGCTCGACAAATTGACCAAAATCACACCAACATCGCCACGATAGTCGGCGTCGATCGTGCCCGGAGCATTCAAAACGGTCAGTCCGCGTTTGAGTGCCAGGCCACTGCGCGGTCGAACCTGACCTTCGAAACCACGGGGAATCTCGATTTTCAATCCCGTTGGAATCAGTGCTCGTTCGCCAGCAAGAAGCTCAAGTGATTCCTGCAAGTGAGCTCGCAGATCCATGCCGGCACTATCCAACGTTTCATACGCGGGTAACTCGCCGGTCCCCGCGTGCACGACGCGAACCTGGATCGTCGTGCTCATCGGGAAGCCAGGTGTTGACTGTACTCGGCCCGCCAACGGGCGCGTAGGACCGTGACGTATGTCGCTGTGAGCACATAGAAGATCGATACAAACAGACTCAGGGTCGCTGCAATCAAAACCATCAGTAAGCGCCTTGGGCCCGACGGCTTTTCTGGCACTGCCGCATGATCGAGAACCTGCACCGTCGAGGTCGTGTTGCTCGCCTCGATGAGTGACTCCGCCTTCTGCTCCAACAGCATCTTCATCAGAGCACCCTGAACCAGAACATCCTTTTCTATGTTGGCGTATTCCTGCGACACGCCTGGGATATCACGCAGTGGCAGGAAGAGATTCTCCGAGCCAAAGATCTGGGACATATGATTCCCGCCGCCGGGATTCATCACCGTCGCGTCGCCGTCACGTAAGTAGCGAAGAGCCAACTGTCTATTCTGTGTTTCCTTCTCCAGTCGGCGCACATGGGGATGACTCTCGCCGAAGCCAGATTGCATGAGGCTGAGGCGCTTGATGACCAGTTCCATGGAGGCCATTTGCATCTCAGCTGCGGTGCGGATCGTCGCCCGCGCCTGATCTTCCAGGGCGATGGCATTGTGCTCCTCCTGGAAAATTTGGAGGGTCGTCATATGCTCCTGGAGCTTGATTTCCTCCTTTGCTTCAAGGAGGGAGATGAATTGGAATCGTTCACTGGCCGATGCTTTCGACAACTGTTGGTTGGTCGTGTCGAGATAATTCACATACTGATTGGCCATGTCCGTGGCACGTTGTGGATCACGATCCGTCACGCCGATCATGATTGTACCTTCAACGCTCTTGCTGATCTCCGTGTACTGCTCCAAGGCCTCGATCGCCTCTTCCACACTATCGGTCTGGTATGCGGTCTTCAGATCAAAGCGTTTTACCATTTGACGACGCATGGTGGGACTCTTGAGAATGGCAATGAAGATATCCGCTGGTGTACCTTTCTCGCCCAGTCGCAGGGACGGAATCGGCAAGGCGGACAGAAGATCGGCAAAGCCGAAACCTTTCTTCGCCTCTTTCGGCGGCAACAACTGCACGACGCTCTCATATTCATCTTCCAACAGAAGACTCAGGCAACCTGTGGCGATGCTGACAATGAGCGTGCCCACTATAATCAATCGGCGACCTGCAAATAGCGCAGCGATCAGGTCGAGAATACTGACGTCTTGGCGTTCGTTGGTCTGTGTCATAGTTAGATAGCGCGCACAAGGATCAAAAGGGTCAAGGCTTCCATAGTGGTCCGCATCGTGCCCTGCACGAAGCCCCACCAATCGCGATATTCTTTTTCCGGCACCCAGATTTCGTCGCCCGGTTTAACGATTAAATTTCGGTTATAGTCTTCTCGCCGACCTGTGCGAGCACGAATCAGGCGAGCGCCACCTTTGTCGGCGTCGAAGGCATATCCACCGGCTTTCTCCATGTAATAACCGGCCCGACGGCCCTCCTCGAAAGCAAGAAGACCCGGTTTCACAAGCTGGCCACTCATGTTGACCGTGGAACGTCGCAGGGGAACGTGGATTACGTCGCCACCCTCCAACAGGACGTTCTGTGATCGATCTCCCTCCAACAGAAGCTGGAAGTCGACGGTAAGTCGCCCCTTTTCTTCGCGCTGTTTGGTCTTCAAGTAGGCTCGTTCCTCAGGGATTAGGTCCGATAGACCCGTGGCCCCCACAAGGGCTTGGATGCGTTGGAGCTCGGGGTCTTCAGTGGCACGATATTTCGTGCGAATAATCCGTGCCTCCAGCAGGTTCGCCTGGTCCGTCAGGCCACCCGCTTCGTCCAAGAAATCGAGGATGCGTGTTTGGCCCTCCACGATTCGGTATCGGCCCACATAGAGAATCGCTCCGTGGGCATGTACCGTCGGCGTCTGCTGCCAGTCTGATCGCGTGCGGATGAAAAGCATATCTTTGGGCATGAGCGGCACATGAGCGATTTCGTCGACCGTATGCAGGCGATCCGATTCTTCATGGATGAGTGGGATGACGACGATCGAGTCTGTACCTGCCACAAAACGCCACAATTCTGCGTGGGCAAGTGGGGCACTGCTCTCAACACCCTGGGCAAGTCGCAGCAAGTCGCCGACCGTGTCCCCAGCGCGGTATTCTTGCGCCCCTTCTGCGTTCACTGATCCGTAGGCAAAAACTTGATGGATGCGGAAGCCGACATGGATCACATCGCCCATACGCACATAGGGATTCTGTTCGATGTCGCCAGTGGAGAGAAACATGGAGATATCGACCTCGTCAAAGGTTCCATCCTCATGTAGGATTTTTACCGATCTGCGCGCCGTCGGCTGTTTGGTCAGGCCCCCGTGAAAACCGCCCGCGAGATCGATGATATCTGACACCCGTGTGACAGGCGAGATGACGTGTGCGCTTTCGCTCTGGAATACGGCACCTGTGACATAGGCGGTGAAGAATCTCATACTCTGCAAAGTCAGCGAGATGTCCACACTCGGATATTTCTCACGGGCCGCCTCGATGATAACCTGCTTCGCTTCCGTCAGACTCCTACCGGCGATCTCAAATGTGCCAATCGTAGGCACCAGGGCCTGGCCCTCGGGATTCACCTCGAAAGGAATGTCCTGGTCGGATTCGCCCCAGATATACAGCTGCATGACATCACCAGGTCCTACGATATACTCGTCAGGATCGATTTGCCGATCCTGTGCGATGCGCAATCTCTGTACATCGTCGTCAGCGGGCAGACGCAAGCGACTATCCATGCCTTCCGACATCACCCCGCGTGTTTCTGTACCGGGAATCCGCCGAATTTCTTGTTCCTCTTCCTCGCTTTCGTCTACGAGATCTTCCAAATTCTGTGCAACACTGGTGCTGACCATAGCAATCGCAAGCCAGCCACTCAGGAAACTCGTCCGAGATATTGCTCGTATCCATCGTTGTTTTTTCACTTCAGTCGTTCTCCGTACTGACGCTTGTAATAAGCCAGGTAGTCGTCGCTGGCTTTGATATCACGCCACCAGCTCTCGTTGTCTACATACCACTGAATGGTGCGCCGCATCGACTCTTCGGTATCGACTGCGGGTTGCCAACCCAACTGCCGAACCTTACTCGAGTTCAATGCATAACGCTGGTCGTGTCCCGCTCGGTCTTCGACAAATTGCAGCAGAGACTCAGGCTTGCCCAATTGTTCAAGGATGGCGCGTGCAACTTCAACGCCGTTGGCCTCGTTTTCTCCACCCACATTGTAGGCCTCGCCGGCGACGCCCTCATGGAAGACGAGATCGATGGCACTGCAGTGATCATCGACAAACAGATGGTCGCGTATTTGCAGCCCGTTGCCATATACCGGCAGGGGTTGATCGTCGATGGCATTGGTGATGTAGAGGGGCACGCGCTTTTCCGGGTATTGATAGGGGCCAATGTTGTTGGACGCGCGAGTAACCACCGTCTCCAACCCGTGGGTAAGATGGTAGGCGCGAACCAGCATTTCCGCACTCGCCTTACTCGCTGAATAGGGATTGCGTGGTTCCAGAGGAAAATCCTCGTCCCATGCACCTTCCGTCAGCGAGCCATAGACCTCGTCGGTGCTGATCTGATGGAATTTCTCGACGTCGTGCTTGCGTGCCGCTTCTAACAGCACGTAGGTGCCATACACATCCGTCTGCACGAATTCGGCACCGCCAAGGATACTCCGATCGACATGACTCTCGGCAGCGAAGTTGAATACGCCGTCGCAATCTGCAACGAGGGAATCCACCAACTCGACATCACAGATGTCACCATGGACGAAACGATACCGATCGTCATCGTCGAAGTCGCTGAGGTTCGCGGGATTTCCAGCGTAGGTCAGCTTGTCGAGATTGATGATATGGTCATCGGGATACTGATTGAGGTAGTAGCGAACAAAGTTGCTGCCAATGAATCCACTTCCACCGGTGACCAACAGCGTCTTGCTCAAAGACCTAACTCCTACTTGATCAAGTTCGAATCGCGGAGAATCGCCCCGGGACCATCCACGACGAATTCTCGTCGAGTCCATCTCCAGAGCGTCGAGATACGCGACCGATGCTCACATACTCAAAACCGAGGGCGGCCATCTCTTGTGGTTCGTAGAGGTTGCGACAGTCGAGGAACTTTGGCGCCGCCGCATTGTTGAGAATACGAGGCAAGTCCATGTTGCGGAATTCATTCCATTCAGTCATCAATACAACAGCATCAGCATCTTGTGCCGCCGAATAGGGGTCGTCACAACAGACCAGTTCGGGATGCTCAGCCTGGCTGTGAGCCATCGCCGCCGGATCGTATGCCTGGACGGTGGCCCCTGCTGACACGAGAGCTGCAATCATCTCCAGAGCGGGTGCCTCACGGATGTCGTCTGTGTCGGGCTTGAATGCCAGGCCTAAAAGGCAAATCGTTTTGCCGTCAAAGTCACCGACCAGCGCTTGAAGCTTGTCGACCATCCGGCGGCGTTGCCGGACATTGCTTGCATCGATTGCCTCAATCAGTGGTGCCTCGACATCACCACGACGGGCCGTTGCGGCCAGTCCCTGCACGTCCTTCGGAAAACAACTGCCCCCATACCCGGCGCCAGCTGACAGGTTGCGTGGACCGATGCGCTCGTCGAGCCCCATGCCACGGGCAACGGCGGTCACATCCGCACCGTAGGCCTCACAAACACTGGCAATTTCATTGATGAACGAGATCTTTGCTGCCAGCAGTGCATTGGAGGCGTATTTGATCATCTCTGCTGATTCGATGCCTGTCAGAACCATTGGAACATCGGCCTGATACAAGGGCCGATAGACATCGATGACAGCCTCCATCGCACGCTGACTACCGGCGCCAATCACGACGCGGTCAGGATGCATGAAGTCATCGATGGCCGACCCTTCTCGCAGAAATTCGGGGTTGGACACGACATCAAAGTCGGCGTCGGGTCGAACCTGACGGATGATTTGCTTGACCTCGTCGCCCGTTCCTACGGGCACGGTACTTTTATAGACAACGATCTTGTAGTCCTCCAGGTACTGGCCGATGGTGCGCGCGGCGCTGTGTACGTAGGACATATCGACTTCACCTGAAGGCTGAGACGGTGTGCCGACACAGATGAAGACGATCTCGGAGGATTTGATGGCAAAAGCGACGTCGGCGGAAAAATTTAGCCGGCCGCGTTCACGATTGCGGGTAACCAGTTCTTCAAGACCGGGTTCATAAATGGGCACCTCACCCGAGCGCAGCAGGTCCACACGCTGCGCGTCGATATCGACGCCGACAACGGCATTGCCGAAGTCAGCCAGACAGGCACCTGAGACGAGTCCGACATAGCCGGTACCCATCACGCAGATCCGCCTCACGCATGGTCTCCAAAGAAAGGAAGTGACAGCAAGGAAGTGAGGGAGACACAAAGACTTAGAACACTTTAGGATAAGGCGAGCCCGCCAGAGTGTCAACGAAGACGTATGCCTTAGTCCGTCTCCGCCTGACCGAGGAAACGCAGGAAATTTTCCTCCGTCTGCTGGGCTAACTGCTCCTGTGTGACGCCCTTGAGGGTTGCGAGTTTCCCCAGCACTTCGCGCACACGTTGCGGATGCCCCGGCACGCCACCGATCTCGACGGGGGCATCCGTCTCCAGCAGCAGCAGGTGATCCTCGATTGCACACGCCACGTTCGCAGCTTGTTCATCGTACAGGACCGATGGGCCGGCAGAAACAAAGATCTCTGCGGCGTTCGTCTGACGTATCAGTTTGATGGACTGTGTGAACCAGTGAAGTTGAGCATGCAAACCTGTGTCACGATGGAAGCCAATGGCCGCATCCATCACCTGCCGAAGGCAACGGCGCGAGTGCAGGTTTACCGACAATCGATGTTGAGCGGCGATCTCGAAGTGGCGCTCGAGCATCTGTTCCTGAGCAGCCTGCTGCTGATCATCAACGGCCCACTTGTGATCAAGCCCTGTTTCACCGATCTGGTCCGCTTGCGCCGCATGTTCCTCAAGAAATTTCAGAGAGGCGGCAAGCTGTTCTGGTGACAGAGTGACCACATGAACGGGGTGGATGCCGATCCCCGCCAATACTTGTGGAAAACGGTGGGCCAGTTGCAGCGCCTGCTGCATAGACGACTCGTCCTGGCCCATGGTGACCACGCGACCCACTCCCTCGGCCTTTGCCTGAGCCAGAACCACCTCCGGGTCCTGAAACTGTTCCAAATGGCAATGACTATCCGTGATTTGCACGGTGCTCGTATCGATGTCAGTCGGCCAGGCCGTCTGTCAGCCCCGTCGTCTCGTCGGCGTCGATCATCAGATTCAGACACTGTACCGCATTGCCAGAAGCTCCCTTGCCCAGATTGTCCTGACGCCCAACCAAGACAAGTCCGACCTGTGGATCGCCGAAGACGAACAGATCCAGCCGATTTGTAAAATTGCATTCACCGAGATCAAGATACTTTCCGTCACGCAGGTAGTCAGCATTCTCGGCCGGCGGTACGACACGCATGAAAGGTTCGTCTGCATAGCGTTGGTTCCACACGTCCCAAACCGCACCTGCATCCACCGCGCCCTTCCACAAGGGCGCAGGGACCGGTGTGTTTGTGAGCATGCCACAGAACGTTTGATCTACGGAGGGCACGAAGAGAGGAGGCGTCGATGTACCGCTGAAGGCACACATCTCCGCCATGTGTTTGTGTGCGCCATCCAGGCCATACAGACACAGGGGTCTTGCGCTGTCGCCCTTTGCACCTGGTGGGAGGGACTGATAGTCCTCGATCATTTCACGACCCCCACCGGAGTACCCTGAGACGGCATTGATCGTCAGCGCTACGTCGTCAGCCAGTAAGCCTGCCTCAATCAGGGGACGTATTGCCAGTAGAAAGCCCACCGGATAGCAGCCACAGTTGGCGACGCGGTCGGCTACCCGAATCGCCTGACGCTGTTGAGCAGACAACTCCGGTACACCATACACCCAGTCCTCGTTCACGCGACGTACCGTGCTTGTATCGATGATCCGGGTACCGGCGTTTGGTGTCACCATATCAATAGCTTCAGCAGCAGCCTCGTCAGGTAGACAGAGAATCGCCAGGTCGGCGTCGTTGAGATATTGCCGTCGAGCCTCGTCGTTTTTCCGATGCTCCATTGGGATGAGTGTGACGTCGAGATCATCGCGTGCCGCCAGCAGTTCGCGGATACGAAGTCCCGTTGTACCTTCCTGACCATCGATATACACACGTGGGTTATTCATGCTGAATCTCACGGCTGACAATATGAATAAATATTCACAATTTATGAATAAAAACTAATTCGTGACATCGACCTCGTCAATCGAGTCCGCCGATCCCTCAGATACGTCGACCTCAGTCTGGAACACCCGACGCAATCGAGGTTGGGTCTACGTCGACAACATCACCTCGATCCGTCCTGGCTGCACGGTGCTGGATTTCTATTTGGAAAAATACAGACACTCGGATCGGCAGACCTGGTCACGGCGACTCGAGGCAGGGCAGATTCATCTCGATGATGGTCCCTGTGCTGCCGATACTCCCTTGCTGGCAGGTTCGAGCCTCGAATACCACCGCCTGCCCTGGGATGAGCCTTCTGCGCCCAGAGACTTCAGCGTCCTCTATCAGGACCACGACCTGGTTGCAGTTGAGAAGCCGAGTGGATTGCAGGTTTTGCCAGCAGCGCAATTTCTTGAAAATACCCTGCTTCATGTGGTGAAGGAGCGTCTTGGAGCGGACCTTGCCCCTGTTCACCGTCTTGGTCGCGGAACATCAGGCCTCGTTCTGTTCGCCCGAACCGACGAGGCGCGTCGAGGTCTCTCCGAGGACCTAAGCAAAGGCAAGATGAAGAAGATCTACGCCGCCCTGGCTCAGGGCGTCGGACTTCCCGGCGAATTCAGTGTCGATCAGGAGATCGGCGCCGTTGGGTATCCGGGGATGGGAACCGTCCATGCCGCCGTCGATGGTGGCAAGAAGTCGATCTCTCACATCCGCGTCACCGAATCGCGCGAACAGGATTCATCGACGTTGGTGGAAGTCGAGATCCCCACTGGTCGGCCGCATCAGATACGAATTCATCTGGCCGTCGCTGGCTATCCCCTGGTGGGGGAGCCCTTCTACCAAATCGGGGGGCATCCTCCTCAGACAGGGCCTAACCAGCGTGTACCACGACCCGGCGATCTCGGTTACCACCTGCACGCAGCACAGGTGGTGTTCGATCATCCAACTAGGCAGCAGTCTATGAAAATTGAGTGTCCTGCGCCGGAAATTCTGCAGCCGATAAAATCGGCAACTACCTAGGTAACGATCGCACATATCTCGGTGGGATCGGCAAGTCTCAAAACCCCAAGCTCGGGCCTGAAGCTCAGGCCTCTGAGTTGTCGAACTCAGGCCTCTGAGTTGTCGCCGCCCAGTTCCAATTTCTTGATTCTGGTCAGGGAATCCTCCATCAAGGCCCGATTCGTCGCGATCAAATCGGCAACGATTCCCGTGAGAAACATCTGAAATCCTGCCAAAAGTAAAACGGCCGATAGGATCACAGACTGGATATGAAGCAGGCCCTCATCCGTGAACAGAAAGTAGTAGAGGAAGCGGATTCCGAGTGCGAATCCACTGGCGAAGGAGGCGGCTCCACAAGAGGCGAAGATCTTCAGCCCCTTGTAGCGGGCATACGTCCGTAGAGAGATCGAACCGGATTTTAGAACGAATTCGCCAACGTTCGAAAATAACCGGGACTCACGCGCCTTCGGGTTGGTACGAATCGGCACGACGACGACGGCCCAGTGATCTTGCCCTGCCTGCACGACATGTTCGGCTGTGTGATCGAAGTCTGTGAACATGGAGATCCGCAGCGCCGTCTCACGTGTATAGGCACGAAAGCCGGAAGCCACATCCGGAATGTCGAGTCCACCCAATCGACTGATTACGCGACTGCCATAGGTCTGCAGGATACGTTTGAAGAAAGAGAAGTGTCCGATTTCGCCCGTGCGGCGATCACCGATCACAAGATCTGCACGCTGCTCAAGGATTGGTTGTACGAGAGTCGCCACATCACCGCCGAAGTACTGATTGTCGCCATCGGTGTTGATGATGATATCTGCGCCCAGTTTCAGTGCCGTATCGAAACCCGCCTTGAAGGCGTGTCCAAGGCCACGATTCTGAGCAAAGCGAACGATGTGGTCTGCCCCATGTTGGCGCGCCACCTCTGACGTGCGATCTGTGGACCCATCATCGATGATGAGGATTTCGATCTGGTCGATGCCATCCACCTGTCGTGGAATGTCTGCCAGTGTTGCTGCCAGGGTTTCTTCCTCGTTCAGGCAGGGGATCTGTACGATCAGTTTCATACTAACCCCAGCTTTCCTGTTTGATCTGACCCTTTTCGAATCCCAACTGATGAAGAATGTCGATCATCGTCTCCACAAATTTCGGTGCGGGTTCAGTTCCTGCGGCGCGCGCCTCCTTGCGCTCCCAGGGTAGCACACCGGGGCCGCAGCAATAGACCAGACAGCGGCTCAGGTCTTGTACGTGAGCTGCGATCAGATCCGCATCGATCCGCCCCTTTCGTGAGGCAGGTTTGACATCGACAGGGTCTTCGCGGGTCAGGCTATGGACGATCGACAGGTGGTTGGGATGCGCGGCTGCCAACGCAGCAAACTGATCGTAGTAGAAGATGTCACCACGTGTCTTGCTGCTGTAGAGTAGAACGTGATGCAATCCATCGCTCCGATGCAGGGAATCCTTCATCAGGCCGAAATTCGGCACGATCCCTGAACCCGCGCACAGGTGCAAGATCGTATCCGCCTTCTGAGTCACGTCCTCAGGCAGTGAATAGGGCCCGGCAAAGCCGCTGATGGTCAGCTTCGTACCGGGGGGGCAGTGTCGACTCAATGGAGGTGACAGAACGGGTGGATACTTCGACTCACCTGGCCAGAAGCGTTCTTCTTTGACCGTAATCAGGATATGCGGCTCGTGCGGGGCAGAGCCCATTGAATAGGCGCGGGGCTTTTCACGGCCCCCCTTGGCCTCTTCGAGATAAGCAATGACCTGCTCAAGGAAGCCAAACTGGTGGGGGTCGATGGTGATGAATTGGCCTGCTTTGTAGTCGTGCTCTTCTACGCCGATGTCGAGAAGTAGACTCGCTGCGTCATGTGTTTCGTCTCGGACTTCAGCGACGACGGCCTGTATCTTGCGCACCTTGCGCCTGCGTGGCGTCTCGTCAGCCATCACTTTGCATCCTGGACAGTACAGTCACTCATACACCAACTCACAGGCAGGATTCGTTCAGGTGATGGCGAAGGCTTGCCATCGTTGGTTCATCGCTGAGAGGCAGAAGCAGCAACTCGAGGTCGGCCTTTCGTGGGTCCTGGGCGGCGAGCACGAGGCGAAAGAACAGGTGATGTATGTCGAGTGCGCGGCGGGCAGCATTGCCTGGAAAAGAAGTGGCCAATTCCTGCAAGAATGCTCGCTTCGCCGCAAGCGGCAGACGGCTACTTTCGAGGGGCGTAGTATACTGAAGGGCACGTCGTTCGGTCCAATCCCAACCGAGCTTCCCCAACTCCAAGAAGGCCACTCGTCTTCCACCGTCGATACACATGACATTTCGGGGTTGGTAGTCAGTCGCGCCAAGGACCGGAGGCATCCTGCCCGCCCTCTCGTGCAAGCTGTGCACGAGAGGGATGAGCATTTCCATCTTGTGTAAGGATCCCATGATTGTCAGAGCTTCAGCAAGTCCTCGTAAAGCGATCGCTTCTACACGCTTCCAGGAACGCGCAAGGTCCTGGCGGCGGCCACCGGGTATGACTCGGTCACGCCATACAGACGTGTCGGCAAGCAACTGCTCGATGCACAGCTGCTGTGTTACGACGCCCCGGATGGGATCGGCCGTGCCCGTTTCCTCGAGTGTATCGAGGAGCGTGCGATTGCCAAGAAACTCGAGGAAAATGAACTGACCTTCCGGATCGATACCGAAGGGGACAGGAACACTGGCCCCCGAACGTCGAAGGTGTCTCAGCACATCGAGTTCGGTCTGCAATAGATCGAAGGACTCATCGCGGGTCAGCAACCCGTAGAATTGGTGTTTGGCTACAACACGACCACCATCGTCGAGGTCCAGCAACCAGACGTCCGGCGCCAGCAAATGGATGGCTTGCACCGTGGGAGATCCAGGCAGTAGAGACGGTGAGATGCGACGCAAATGGGTCTCGACTGCCTGTGACCACTGGTCGTCGCCAACGACCAGTTTGTCGTCGTCAACGACCAGTTTGTCGTCGTCAACGACCAGTTTGTCGTCGTCTGCGGTGGAGCCTGCTATGACGGCGTCCGTCACTCTCGCCTGGTGGTCAGTCGCGGTCGAAGAGGATGACCTGGGTCACGACTTTGCCAGCCTGGCAGTTGAAGTCGGGATGGTCATTCATTGCCAGATACAACGTGCCCCCCTGGTCGGCGAACAGATCGTGGCGGGCACCGACGGCAAAGACCGGACCATCACCAATACGGGCTACCAGACAACCCACATTGGCGCCGGGCAACAGATAACCGTCGCCAGCTGCGTGTTTGTAGACTCCATCTGCGCCACACCAGACAATCTGGTCGCGCATATCGGGAGACCAGACCTCTTCTGTGTCGAAGACCATGCGCTGGCCCTCGCTCACGCTGATGAGTGTATCTTGCCATGTCGGGCTGGGACGTACGGTACGCATGATTGTAAGTGCCATGACAGTGTACAATCGGTATCCCGGCTCATCGTGGCAACACAAGCCCCTGCGTACGTAGATTGCGATGGAAACCAGGAGAAGCCAAATGCCGGATCTACCGTTCTATGAACTGTTCTGCCAGCTACTGCCGATTCCATGTCCGTCTGGAAGAGAAGAGCGGATGGCGGCCTTTCTCGCCCGCCAGATCGATGCTCTTGGTGTAACACCACAGACAGATGCTCAGGGCAATCTGTGGGTGGAACTACCTGGAGGACAAGAAGGCCCAGGAATCGCACTGGCGAGTCACATGGACGAAATCGGCATGGTGGTGACAGCTATCGATGAGGACGGTAGTCTGCGGCTTCAGCGGACCGGCGGCTTGCATCCCTGGAAGATCGGTGAAGGGCCGGTCACTTTGGTCGCCGACGGTGATGAGCTGGTGCCGGCCCACCTGAGTTTCGGCTCAGGGCATACGAACGACCCCACCGATCCGATCACGCAGTTTGCCTCTGGCCAACGGGGCATTACATGGCGTGACACCCGTCTGCTGACAGGACTCACGCCAGCTCAGCTGCAGCAACGCGGGGTACGCGTCGGAACATGCGCCGTTCCGGCGGCCCACATGCGGGGGCCCACCCAGTTTGGTCCAGCAGAGGATCCGCTGGTTTCCGCATGGCTTTTCGACAACCGCGGCGGCAGTCTCGTCTTGATAGAGTTGCTGCGGCGAATGCTGCAAGAGAAGGTGCGGCCCACATCGCCGCTGAATCTATGCTTCATGGTACAGGAAGAGGGTGGACTGCTTGGGGCCAAAGGTTGGGCGCACCGGCACACAGTGGAAACATTCATCGCCGTGGATTCGTCCCCTATGCCCGCAGGGACACAGCTAACCCTCGACGGACGACCGGCGACGTGGTCGAAGGATCGTGGCGCGCACTTTCATCAGGGTCTCATCGGCGAGTTGGCAGCGGCGGCGACTGCGGCGGGAACGCAACTGCAGTATGCCGTCTATGCGGCAGCCGCATCGGACGCGACGGGTGTGCTTGAGGTCGGCGCCGCTCAGCGTTGCGCGACGATCGGCTATCCGCGCGAGAACTCACATGGCTACGAAGTTGTTCGGTGGTCGGTCTTCGGTCATCTGATCGACACACTCTTCGAGTATGTCACCAAATGAAGGCCCCCTGGTGACGGCCAGCGCATTGCCCGAGGGCAGGTTGGCCTTGCTCGGTCTGGGTGTGGAGAATCGCGCCCTGGCTGCGTGGCTCGCTGCGCACGATCGCACATTTACCATCTGCGATGCCAATCCTGCTTGCTCCGCTGCCGGCCAGGAATGGGCCCCGGCTGTCGATACGTGGCATCTCGGCGAAGACTATCTGCGGGATCTACATCAGTTCGACGTTGCCTTTCGCTCTCCTGGAATCCACGCGCTGCACCCGCTGCTTGTTGACGCACGAGAGTCGTCGACGATCGTCACGAGTCAGACACAGCTGTTCCTCGAGCGTTGCCCTGCCTTCGTTGTCGGTGTCACCGGGACCAAAGGGAAAGGGACGACGGCGGCGATGCTGGCGTCCATTCTTCGTGCTGCGGGGCGTGCGTGCCGACTCGCCGGCAATATCGGCATCCCACCTGTCAGATTTCTGGATGAACTCAACTCCGCGGACCTGGTTATTCTTGAGCTATCGAGTTTCCAGCTCCAGGATCTCACGCGAAGTCCCGACGCGGCGATCATACTCGCTATCGATGTGGATCATCTCGATGTCCACGCGGATCGAGGCGAGTATGTCGAGGCGAAAACATCGGTCTGTCGCTTCCACACACCGGACGCCTGGGTGGTCTGTGCCGGCGACGACGACACAGCGCGTAGTGTCGCCAGACTTGGACCCTCGAGACCGGTTACTGCCACGGCCTCCTCTTCGGTGCCAACAACAGGAACATGGATTGAGGATGACATGATTCGTTGGTGCACGGACCAAGAGGATCGGTCCCTGGCCTCAGTCGAAGCGATAGGCGTCCGAGGTCTGCACAACGTCGCCAATGCCTGCGTCGCCTCGGCCGCGGCGGTACTTCTCGGTGTCGAGGCGTATCAAATCGAGACGGGTCTGCGAAGTTTCACACCACTTCCTCATCGGCTGGAGGAAGTAGGCACGATTGACGGGGTGCTTTTTGTGAACGATTCCCTCGCCACAACACCGGTGGCCGCAGCAGCTGCCATCGAGGCGTACGACGATCGGCCCCTCGTGGTGATCAGCGGCGGGGCTAGCAAGAACGCGGAGTACGAAGCATTGGGTCGGGCATTGGCTCAGCACGCGACGGCCATCGTGCTGTTAGGTGAAGAAGGCCAACGCATCGCAGATGCCGCTGCGCTTGCCGGATATCAGGGCCCCGTGGCAACTGCCGCGGGCATGGAGATCGCCGTCGGTGTGGCTCGTCGACTTGTGCCGGCAGGTGGGGTCGTGCTTCTGGCCCCCGGCTGCGCAAGTTTCGGCATGTTTCGCGACTATGCCGAGCGAGGTGAAATCTTTCGCCAGGTCGTTGCAGGACTGTTGCCTTAGGTAGGGAAGCGTCTTAAGTAGAGAAATGCCGGTAGAATAATGCCGGTAGAAAAATCTGCTCAACGGCCTCTAATCACGAGGCCCTGAACATGCCGCCGATCTGGGATCACTTGCCGCGAGATTTGTAACTCAGATGTTGTACATCGGAATGTGCAAACCACATTCCTTGGCATCCTCTGCGGAGATATCGTCGGGGTTGTTGAACCAACGCCAACGACCGGCGCGTGCATCCTCGCCCGGGAGCGTTGGCGTCGAGCAAATGACACAACCGATACTCTGATAGCCCTGTGCGTAAAGTGGATGCTGAGGAATATCGTGCTCGTCGACAAAGGATTGCAGACGTTCCTGCGTCCAGTCGGCCATGGGATTCAGCTTGAGAATCCGGCGCTTCGAACCGTGTTCGGTGACGGACGTTGCCTTCGGTGTCTGCTCCCGCAAGGTTGACTGATCACGTCGCAGGCCGGAGATCCAACAGTCAGCCGTCTTCAGCAACTCATTGTTTGGATCAGTCTTGCGCACTTTGCAGCAGTGCTCCTGCAGATGCTTGCCATCGAAGAAGAGAAATTCGCCAAATCTTCGCACCATCCGATCAACTTTTTCGGCGTCAGGTCTGCATACTTCGATGTTGATGCCGTAACGCTCCTCAATCTCATGCAAGAATGAGTACGTCTCAGGCGGCAGGCGCAGGGTATCAATAGTGGCAACACGGATTCCCAGTCCCGCGCTTGTTGCCATGTGGATCATGGCAACACCAGCCATCTGTAAGCTCGTATTGAGGATTACACGATCTGCGCCGAGGGACTCCGCCGCCCATCCAAGTGCCTCATCGGCTTCCATATCTTCGAAGTCGATGTCTTTTAACATCTCGATTATTCTAACGTTATGGCGATCGATCGCGTCGTCGTCACGTTGCTGGGGGGATACGCTTGGGGCTGGCACGTCACTCGTTCGGGATGGGGAGTTGCGAATCTATTTCTCGCGTCGAACAGGTCGACTCCGACGCAGAAGACCCACAAAATATACGGCTCGAGGCCAGTATTGAAAGAGTTTGGACTTTTCTCTTGACATTGTGATGGCGCCCCGGATAGTTTGGAAAACGTTGAAGGCGTAGACAGAAAAACCGCCGACTTCACATATTTACGCAGCAAGATTGCACCGAGAAATCAGTCACTCTAACCCTCCACCGCACAACCATGGTGGATTCCGACGGAATGATGATGAACCACCTTTCGATCAACAGCACTGGCCATCAGCACCAGGCCGGATTAATCCCTACCGGATATCATGCGAACGGCCAGCTTGCCGAGGCACATATCGGCACGCATGCCAGTTTGCTGGGTGGTGGGGCTGCTGGACGAGTCGAATGTCTGGACGTCGAGGGGTTCGGTTCTCGAGCAATGTGGCCGGTAGAAATGATGGTCGATGTCATGATGACTGACGTCAGGCAGAAAGCGACCATCATTAAGCCGAGTAGCCGGCCTGCAGCGGGAAGAGATCCTATAGGTTGAGAGTTCGCGCACGAAAGCGCATGAAGACTCGAGCCGTAGGGATCCGCTCCCATCGGCTCGTTTTTTTTACGAGCGGCTGCAGGCTCTAGAAGGATCGGGACAGAGCAAGCAGCCGCTTTTTTTATTGATCCCCGTCTAAGACGGGCAAAGGGCTCCGATCACAATCGCGGGAACCGCCGCCGGGCCAAGGAACCGGACGCTGCGACCGCAGCACGTAGTAACGAAGGAGATCGCGCCATGCATAAAGTTCCACGAGATTGGCTTGAGCGGGCAGCTCGGGTCTATAACAGCAACGCGGACGCCAGCAAGGCTCTCGGTATCGCCGGAGGGACTTTCGGCCGATTGTGTCGCCAGCACAAGATCGAGACACCCTTCGCCCGCCATCGTCGTCGACGTCGCGACCCTAGCCAGCCTTAGGGCGCAAACAAACACGGCCGTCGCCGACCCGATTGCGCAGTCGGGTCGGCGACGTTTCACCATCAACCAGATCGCCAGACCAGATCGCCATGACAACCACCAAGGCAGTCCAACCTCCGCGTCTGCTGGAAGACCCACCACTACATGTCGAGTCTCTGTTGGCAGCGGCGGGTGGCGAACATCTACATCGTCTGATCTGTGTCCGGGCTGACATGGCGGAGGATGGGCTGCACTATGGTGATCAGTGGCTCGTTGTGACGCAGACTCGAGCAATTATCGCCAGGCAGGTCGCAGGCAAGTGGTCTATCGTGAACACGTCCATCGACGACGTGGTACGGGTTCATACAGAGGTGCTGGTTGGTGGCGGACTCCTTTTTGATCGAGCGCCACGAAGCCGGCCCTTTCTGTTGCTTTTACGAGCACAGAGGCAGCCAAATCTTCGGAGCGCGCATGGGGTATTGAGCAACTGCGAAACATCAGCCTCTGCACATCAACAGTCACCTCGAGCGGGTCCGCTGCCAGCATTGTCATCGTCTACTCCCCGAGAAGGACGGGATCTGTCCCGCCTGCATTCGGAAATGGTCGACGATAAAGCGCATCACCGGCTACATCTCTCCCAACCCCTGGTCACGAGGCGCATCATCGACGATGACGGCTTCCCCTACTCTACTGATCAACGGGATGATGATTCTGGAGTGTCGTGTTCTGGAAGCGGATGCGTCGATTCTTGACGCGCTGGGGGTGAGACCTGGTCAAATCTCACGGATCGAGTCGAGGAAGCTCTTGCAGGCATTCGCATCGTCAAGGCCTTCGCCCAACAAGAGCGTGAGATCAATGCCTTTCTGCCCTGAATCGGAAAATCACAGATCTCGGCGTCGAAACGAGTGTGAATCGCACGATTTTCTTCGCGACGATCTCCTTCCTCACTGGATTCGGCGTCATCATCGTCTGGTATTTCGGCGGGGAAGAAGTGGTCGAAGATCGACTCACGCTGGGCACACGACTGGCTTTCTATTCGTACATGTGGATGGTGTATTGCCGATTGGAGTGGTTTGGTCCGGTGAATTCATGGACGTCGCGGGCTTTTGCCGGGGCCAAGCGTGTCTTTATCATCGACACCTCGCCGGAATCGTACGAAGATGTTCACGCGGGGAGATGACGACGAGCGATGAACGGTTGCACGGGCAACCATCAATGCTGTGCTTATCCCGAATACCAATGTCTGAAGAGGCAGAGCACATGAGTGAGCAGGATACAGCAAAGGGGGATGGCAAATCCCCCAAGAAGCATGTTGTCACGCCGATTACAGTCACCCATCCTGAGGACGTAGACCTGAGTACGGTCAGGCTCTTCAGAGAGCCAGCGTGGATGCTGCGGCTAACCTTGGAAGGAGATCGGTCCTACACGCGGATCAAGATTGTCAGAGCTGCTCCCCTTTCCCATCCACAGGACTACATCTGTCTTCTGGATGCGAAGGATGAGGAAATCTGCATGCTTCCAGATCTGAAGGGTGTCGATGATCAGATGCGGCAGATTATTAACGAGGAGTTGGACCGCCGCTACCTGACGTCGACGATCGAAAGTATCAAGTCAGTCCGCAACGAGTTTGGAACCTCGTATTGGGAGGTTGAGACGAATCGGGGTGAACGGGAATTTGTCGTGCAGAATGCTGCGGAGAACGCTCAATGGCTCGGAGAGCATCGTTTACTGTTGGTCGATGTTGATGGAAATCGATTTGAGATTCCCGCCCTCAATCAATTAGACACCAAGAGTATGGGCTTGGTAGAGATGGTCCTATAGGACCTCGCCTCAGTCCTCTTCCTGGACTTCAACCCAGGTCCCGGGCACATCTACCCCACTGACTTTGATGTCTGCAAGATCTGACTGGCCAAGAAATCGGGCGCGCGCCATGTGAAGTGCGGACACAGAGATACTGTCACTCGCCGCGCCGGCGATCTGTGCAGCGACGCGATCGACGGCGACGCCATCCCTGCTCGCCAGAACCATCTGTGGTGCTCCGGGTGGCTGTAGATGGGTCAATGTGAAGCTCACCTCAGTTAGCAGCGCAAGATCAACCATCACAGCGTGTGGATTCGAAGGGTCCTGAGTCGGCCGCGGCGGGGCATCTGTCACCCGTGCCAAACCATCCAGATTCATCATGGCAGCCAGTGGTGCCTGGGCGTGGGCGATACTGATGACGGCGTCGCATTCCAGCAGCGCGATGGGTAGATCATACAGGTCTGCTGCCAAACCACTGTCCGGTACGTCGATCGCTTCCGTCTCTTCCTCGGAAACGAGCAACACCTCCAGATTCAGTGACGCCAATCGCGGGCTCTGCAGGTGTTGGGCAATGGTTCTGTTCCACGCGTCGTCGCCACCATCCAACGTGCCGACCAGTAAGGCCAGCTCAGCTTCGTCAGCAGCATCATGCAATGCGAGCAGCGTCGATTCGAGAACCTGCAAGTAGTCAGACTGACTCGAAGAAGTGACCTCGGGCGCGACACGGACAAGAATCCATTGAGCATCTGCGTCAAATGCTTTGTGTATGCCGCCGCTGAAGTAGAGGGCACGACGCACGAGTGAGTCGGCGGCGGCGGCGTCGAGATTCTCTGGTAGCTCTCTGGCGCCAACGACTGAGACATGACCGGGTGTCACAGCTGATACCGCGTCGACGCCAAATCCTGGTTGAACCCAACGTCCGACTGTCCACAAGGATGGCACCGCGAAAAGCACCAGGAGGGTCAATTGCCACGAACCTCGGGTGACCTGGCTTCGGGCGATCTGGCTTCGGGCGATCTGGGTGCGATGGATCACGATGTCGAATCCATCCTCGATTGGGCGTTCGCTGACATTGTTGTCGGGTCGAGATGTCGCAATACTTCAGGGCACGGCCCACCCGTGGCCCAGTCAAGCCACTGCACCGTATGTAAGATCGGTGTCTCCCGCAGGCCGCCTGCCAACTGCTCTATACACCCAATATTGCCGGTGACGACCACATCGGGTTCGATCTGCTCGATGTGCTTCACCTTCCTCTGCTGTAACTGGTCAGCGAAATCGGGACGCAGCAAGTGATACGTACCGGCGCTGCCACAGCAGATGTGACCCTCAGGGATCTCCACGATCTGGACACCCGTCTGCTGCAGAAGGTCGCGTGGTGGCTGCGTCAATCGCAAGCCATGTTGCATTGAGCACGCATCGTGGTAGGCAAGACGGATTGCCGGCATGGACTGCACGGCAGGAAGTCCGTGATCCGTGACGAACTGGGTAATATCCACCGTCGCAGCCGAGACTCGGCGTGCAGCGGCCTCTCGATCTGTACCAGCGAAGATGTGGCCATAGTCAGCGACTGCCGTCTGACAGCCAGATGTTGTCAGGACGATCGCATCGATCCCATCACTAAGAAGCTGGTCCCAAACGTCGACTGTCTGCTGCATCAAGGCTTGAGACTGCACACGCTCGCCCATGTGGTGCGTCAGGGCGCCGCAACATGTCACGTCTGCGGCGATCGTCACCTCCACGCCCATGCGATTGAGTAGCCGTACCGCGGCATCATTGATATCAGCCCCCATGACTTGCTGGGCACACCCGACTAGCAGGGCAACTCGCGCCTTGGTCGGCCCCTCCGGGCGGTGCACGCCCGGTGTAGCACACTGCGCCGTCGTCGATGCTGCAGGCACCGCCTGCAGCATGCGCGCCGCAGATGCTGGCAGGACGTGGCGCAGAGGGCGCAGAAAACGAGCCAATTTCAGGGCCGGGCGGAGCAAACGAGCTTGCGGGAGCAGCCGTGCCAGAAGTGTTCGCTGTAGTCGGTCCCACAAGGCTCTGCGTCGAAATGGCTCAAGCCGGGTCCGCCCATCTTCCAACAAACGGGCGTAGTTGACACCACTCGGGCAGGTTGTTTCACAGGAGAGGCAACCGAGGCAGTTATCGATGTGTTCGAGTGTTCGTGCGCTGGTTTCGTGCGGCTTCTCCAGGGCATTCTTCATCAGGTAGATGCGACCACGTGGTCCCTCCAACTCATTGCCTGTGAGCAGATAGGTCGGGCACGTGGCGTTGCAGAATCCGCAATGGACGCAGGTGCGAAGTATGGTCTCAGCATCGGCGACGCCCGGTTGCTGTCGCTGCTCATCTGGGATATCCGTGCGCATGGGTTAAGCCATGATCTCCCGATCACGAATGTCCATCAGATACAGGATGCCATCCGGACCCAGCGTCGACAGAGACTGACGTGCCGCGCGTCGCACGAGCGGTTTCGCACGAAACGCAATACCCAAACCAGCGAGACTCAGCATCTGCAGATCGTTGGCACCATCCCCGACGGCAATGACCTGTTCAAGTCGAACACCTTCTCGCCGCGCAATCTGTTGCAGCAACTCAACCTTGCGTTCGCCATCGACGATCTCTCCCACGACACGGCCACTCACCTTGCCGGCGACCTTGTCCAGACACGAGGCTGACAATCCGGACAGTAGGGCAAGGCGCCGGGTGAAGCTCGTAGAGAAGTCAATCTCGCCGTTCATCGGCTGTGTCGTGATGGCAGCAACTTCTTCGCCGACACCTGCTGCTTTCGCCAGCTCATCAATGATTTCACCTTGGACGAGGGTAGAGTCCATGTCGAGTACGACGACCCGCCGATGACGACTGTAGATGTCATCAGCCTGGAAGGCAACGTCAATCTCCAACTCAGTCGCTACCGACAAAAATCGGCTGCGCATCCTTTCGAGATCGTGTGGTTGTCAAAGCGACGCTCATCTGCACACAGGAATGCTGGCCATCCTCATCTGCCGTCAGCGGCTGACGTTCTGACAGGCCACTTGTCGTCGATGCGGAGGCCCTGATCGGCCACGATGTGGGCAGTCAGGCCGGGCTGATCGCGGCCTGAGAGATTTACGAGAAAGGGTTTTGTTCCTATGCACAATCGATCTCTGCCCGTTACCTTGGGCATGAACGCGAGGCAGAGGTAAAGAAGATACCTAGGGCTGCTGTTGCCCGGCAACCGTGCGATATCGACCTCCCATGGCTCTTATGAATTTTCACGAACATGTGCCACTGGCTCCTTTTACCACTCTTGGCATCGGGGGGGACGCACGCTACCTGGCGCATTGTACCTCAGTGGACGAGATCTGTGAAGCCCTTGAGTGGGCTGCGACGCGTTCTGTACCCGTGCATGTGTTGGGCGGGGGTAGCAACACGCTCTTCGACGACCAAGGCCTGGATGGTCTCGTTGTACGTGTCGAATTGGCTGGTGTTGAGTTCGACGTGGGTGGTTCCGGAGCCCTCGTTCACGCCGCCGCAGGGCAGGATTGGGACGCTTTCGTGCAATCCACCATCGATGCGGATCTGATCGGTCTGGAGTGTCTTTCCGGCATCCCTGGTTTTGTCGGCGCGACGCCGATCCAGAATGTTGGTGCCTATGGCCAAGAGGTCAGCAATATCCTGGTCGCCGTGGATGTGCTCGACCGAGTGTCTCTGACACAGACACTCTTCGATGCCCAATCCTGTGAGTTCACCTATCGGGACAGCCGTTTCAAGGGTCGGGATCGAGACCGTTACATCGTGACCGGGGCGACGTACCGACTCGAACCATCGGCGCGACCGAAGATTCGCTATATAGAGCTTGAGCAACAGATCTCGGCGGCTCGCATTGATCTCGGTCGTCTCACCGGTCGAGCTGCAGCACAAGCCGTGCGTGACGTCGTCCTCGATCTGCGTCGCAGCAAGGCGATGGTCGTTGACCCTGATGACGCCAACACACGTTCAGCGGGTTCTTTCTTCCTCAATCCGATTCTTTCGCGCGACGAATACGATCAGACCTGCGCTTGTTGGCAGATTTTTGCAGGAGAAGCGGCACCTGCCATTCCATCGTATCCCAGTATGGAGGCCAAGGGGGGACGCAAGATCCCCGCAGCGTGGCTTGTCGAGCGGGCGGGATTCGTGCGTGGCACAACTCACCAGGGTGCTAGAGTCTCTGAGCGCCATGCGCTGGCATTGGTAAGTCAGTCGGGACGCGAGGCGGATCTGACGGCACTGGCGAAACAGATCCAAAATGCTGTTCAAACAGCTTTTGGTATCCGACTCCACCGAGAGCCCGTTCGCGTCACGCAGGATGGAACCGTGCTACCATCCGATGACAACGATCCAAGGATCTAACACCATGCCGCAGGTTTTGGTCCTTCAGCACCACGTGGTTCATGGGTATGCGGGCAACCCGATTTCGACAGACCTGAAGGGCTATGACGGCCTCGTGGTCATGGGTGGTCCTGCGGGTGTATACGAACAATCACAATTTCCGCACCTGCAAGATGAACTGCAGTTCATCGATTGCGCCGCCAAGGCACAGTTACCAATCTTCGGCGTCGGCAGCCAGCTACGGACGGCGGCGCTGGCTGCCCAAGTGCACCGAGGTGAGGCAGACTGTCGACGTTGCACGGAATCGGACGATCAGCCTTCGGAAACTGGCTCAGCCTGGTCTTATCCACTGCCTAGGAGTGCTCTCTCAGAACCCGTATAAAGCGCGGGCTCCAGTCTGCGTCAGTCAGTTGCGCTGGTTAGTCCAAGGTTGGTCCAGGTATCTTGGCGAAATCGCGATAGAATCGGGCGACTTCAGCGACGATAATCTGCAGCATATTCTCCCCAAGCTCCGCTGTTGCCGCCATCGGATTGTCCGTGTGACCGGGACCCTTTCCCCAGGCGCCATAGGTCTGTACGACGGCACCCGTCAGATCGACGTCCAACCCTGATTCATCTCCTTCCATGTCCCGAACCTTGGCACGGGCGTCTTCGTCGACCCAGTCCGGTCGCAATGAAAGAATAGCCGATGTCTCAAAGTGACCGGCGTGGCCAGGAATTCGCGCCGCCGGAAGCAAGTCTGCTGCGACCAGGGCGGGGCGAGCGATATCCCAGTAGTTGCATGAAGCGACGGTTGCTGGGAAGTCGAGTCGATTGACAACATCCTGGCTGGCCATGCCGACGAGGTCTTTGTTACCACCGTGGCCATTGAGAACCACCAGATGGCGGAAGCCGGTGCGGACCAGACCCTCAAGGACCTCGACAACGACGCCTGAAAAGGTTGCACTTGTGAGGGAGAGGGTCCCACCGAAGGGGTAGTGGTGATGTGACGAGCCGAAGGCCAGAGGCGGGGTGATCACAACCGGGACCTCGTCAGCGGCGGCCTCGGCGGCGCGACGGGCGACCGTCGTGCACAGCAATGTATCTGTTCCCACCGCCATGTGAGGGCCGTGTTGCTCGGTCGCCGCAGTGGGCAATACTGCGATGGCCTTTGGGGCCACCGCCTTGATCTGATCACGCGTCATTTCCTCAAATAGAATCGTCATCGACTACTGCTCCTTCAGATGTGTGGCATCGGGCGGGGCCGGCCCGTGCGCAATTCTGTCGTTCGGTGGGACTAAGAAGCGGTACGGTCGCCCTCAAAGCCAGCTTGCGGCTCGCTGAGCACCCGATGTACACTGTGCGCTCCTCTAATCAAAGAGCCGCCGGATGTCGGAAAGACCCCGTGGTTGTCTACAGGTCGATGAGTTGCGTCAGCTGATCGTAGATGGTCAAATCGATACGATCCTGACCGCCTTTCCCGATTTGTACGGGCGATTGATGGGGAAGCGAATCACGGCCGATTTCTTTCTTGATCAGATCCTCGGCAGCGGGATGCACGCGTGTGACTATCTCCTGACAGTGGATATGGAGATGGACGTCGTAGCGGGTTATGGATTTGCCAACTGGTCATCCGGGTATGGTGACGTCCATTGTGTTCCTGATCTGACAACTCTGCGGCAGATTGCCTGGCTGGATAGGACAGCCCTCGTGCTGTGTGATTTGCACACGGCCGATCATCAGCTCATACCCGAGGCGCCGCGATCGATCCTACGTCAGCAACTGCAGAGGCTGCATTTGGCTGGCTACGGCGCAAAGGTTGGCACGGAGTTGGAATTCTATCTGTTCAAAGATTCCTACGAAGAAGCCAAAGCAAAAAATTTCGAGAATCTGGAGACCTCGGGCAGCTATATCGAGGACTACCACATCCTGCAGGCGACCAAGGCCGAGAGCTATCACGGCGCAGTGCGCCGACAGATGAGTGACAGTGGCATACCCGTCGAATCCAGCAAGGGGGAGTGGGGACCGGGGCAACACGAGATCAATCTGCGTTATGCCGAGGCGTTGGAGATGGCTGATCGTCATGTATTGTATAAACACGGATGCAAGGAGATCGCCTGGCATCAGGACGCCTCGGTTTCCTTTATGGCCAAATGGCATTCCGATCTGGCTGGTTCCGGTATGCATCTGCATCTGAGTCTGTGGGACCCTGAGATGGCGACGAACCAATTCACTAGCGAAGAGGTGATCGAACCAGAGATGGCCTTGCAGATATCCCCCGTTTTCCGTCACTTTCTTGGGGGGTGGATGTCTCACGCGCGAGGGGTAATGCCATTTTACGCGCCGTACCCGAACAGCTACAAACGCTTCATTCACCAGTCCTGGGCACCCACTGTGCTGGGTTGGAGCCGCGACAATCGTACAGCTGGATTCCGCATCGTTGGTGATGGGGCGAGTTTGCGAATCGAGTGTCGTATTCCCGGCGCGGATGCCAATCCATACCTGGCGATTGCCGCCACGATCGCCGCGGGCCTCGACGGCCTGGAGAAGAAGACGGAGCCACCCCCTCCGTTCAGTGGCGATGTGTATGGTTCCTCTGAGTTCCCGCGAGTCTGCTCGACGTTGCATGAAGCGATCGACGAGCTGGCTGAATCATCGATGCTGCGGCAAGCCTTCGGTGATGCCGTGGTCGATCACTATTTGCACTTCTTCCGTACAGAACAGCGAAAATCCGATGAGTCTGTCACGACCTGGGAGCGGGCACGATATTTCGAGCGTGGCTGACACCGATGATTAGCAGATGACCTGCGCACGAGTCGGCATTACGACGTACGGTTGCGCCGAGGATGGTTCTTTCAGTTTGCCTGCCAACTATGTGCAGGCCGTGTGTCGTGCGGGGGCAAGTGTGGTTCTACTGCCACCGGCCGGGGCCCAGGATCCGACGATCTGGCTCGACGATCTGGATGCATTGATATTGGCCGGTGGGGGCGACATCGAACCGACCCAATACGGAGGGAGGTCGCATCCCTCCATGTACATGACCGACGCTGGTCGTGATGAAACCGAATTCGCCTTGCTGCACGCAGCGGTAACCGCTGCGCTGCCCACACTGTGCATCTGCCGAGGCGTGCAGATTCTGAATGTTGCTCTGGGAGGATCACTTGTGGGACACCTTCCGGATGAAGTGGGTCTCAGTCTTGCACATCGCACACCACCACGGCGCCCTGCTATGCATGAGATTCTCATTGAAACACCTTCTCTACTGGCGAACACTGTGGGTCCTGAAACTCTGTGGTCAGCATCGTGGCACCACCAGGCGGTGGAGGGGCTCGCCGATGGATTGAACGTCAACGCTCGAGCCGCAGATGGTACCATCGAGGGTCTCGAGTTGGATGCTCAACGCCATCCGTGGATGCTGGGAGTACAGTGGCATCCCGAGCTGACAGCAGCTGAGGACACTCGCCAACAGGCACTATTTTCAGGACTGGTCGACGCCGCAATGAGGGGCAAATCATGAGCAATGGGAACCGGCTGCTGGACAAGGTGGCTCTAATCACAGGGGCAGGCAGTGGCATTGGACTCGAGACGGCGCGCCTTTTTGCCAGCGAGGGCGCCCGCGTCGCCATCGTTGACATCGATGCGGATGCAGCATCTGCGGCAAAAGAGGAAATCACTGCAGCAGGCGGGCAGGCGCTGGCACTGATCGCCGATGTCTCCTGCGACGCAGACTGTGCCCGTATGGTAGCCGACACCGAGGAAGCATTCGGCGTGCTGCATGTGATGTTCAATAACGCTGGTATTTCTCACATCGATGACGATGGCGCCGAATCGACACAGGAGGCGGTATGGGATCTGACGATGCAGGTCAATCTGAAGGGCGTCTTTCTGGGATGTAAGTATGGAATCCCCGCTTTGCGTCGGGCAGGTGGAGGGTCGATCATCAACACGGCCTCTTTCGTTGCTCTGCTTGGAGCAGCGACACCACAACTTGCCTACACGGCGAGCAAAGGTGGGGTTCTGGCCATGAGTCGCGAACTGGCAGTGATCCATGCGCAAGAGAACATTCGCGTGAATGCTCTGTGCCCTGGACCCTTGCAAACGGAATTGCTGATGAAGTATCTCGACACCGAAGCCAAACGGCAGCGCCGGCTGGTACACATACCCATGGGGAGATTTGGGCAAGCAAGTGAGATCGCCCAGGCCGCCCTCTTTCTGGCCAGCGACGAATCTTCCTTCGTCACCGGCACGAGCTTCACCGTAGACGGTGGGATCACCGCTGCCTATGTCACTCCAGAGAACTGACGAATCGATGGCGAATTCGGTACAGGCAGTATTCTTCGATCTGGACGGGACCCTCCTCGACACACTGCAGGATTTAGCAGACTCAGGCAATGCCGCTCTTGAACGACTGGGTCACGAGCAACATCCGATTGCGGCGTATCGCCATTTTGTCGGCAGTGGGATGTCAGCTCTTGCAGAGCGAATCCTGCCGCCGCCGGCAAATGATCGGGAGGCTGCGAGCCAGTGTCTGGAGATTCTGCGCGAGGAATACGGTCGGCGCTGGGATCATTCCACCCGGCCATACGATGGCATCGCTGCAATGCTCGACGAGTTGCAGTCGGCCGGAATGCCTCTGTCTGTTCTGTCGAACAAGCCACACGACTTTACCTGCCTCACCGTCGAGCGGTTGCTGGGTAACTGGACCTTCGCCCACGTGCGCGGCGTGGATGACACGACGCCACCCAAGCCGGATCCCCAAGGTGCTCTGGCCCTCATGGACACAATGAGTGCCGATCCGTCGCGTTGTCTGTATGTGGGCGATACGAGCATCGACATGCAAACGGCACACGCAGCGGGGATGATTTCTGTCGGTGTCACGTGGGGATTTCGTGATGAACAGGAGCTGCGGGCACACGATGCACACTACATCATTCACACTCCGTCAGAGCTACTCGACCTGACGTGAGTGTCTGTATTGATTAACAGACATGTTGATCGATACAGACATACTACGCGTGCAATTGCGACATGCGGGGCGACCCGCGTTGACATGGATGCAGGGAGAGTAGGGAGCGATGAAGGAATTCTTTCCGGGAATCGGCAAGCTGCGATACGAAGGGCCGAAGACAAAGAATCCGTTGGCCTTCCGCTGCTACAATGCAGAAGAAAAGGTGGGCAAGAAGACGATGGCGGAGCATTTGAGGTTTTCCGTCGTCTACTGGCACACAATGAAGGGGGGAGGTACCGATCCCTTCGGACCCACACCCGTCTA
>Ga0114999_10000305_pt1 | contig 73248 bp, 64 predicted proteins | sample ArcticOcean_MG_C_3_FD_89820 | JGI IMG/M metagenome (GOLD analysis project Ga0114999, IMG submission 89820) | Marine microbial communities from western Arctic Ocean - ArcticOcean_MG_CB8_126 | ecosystem: Environmental > Aquatic > Marine > Oceanic | place: Arctic Ocean: Canada Basin | collected...
TATACCAGAGCACACGGTCTTCGCCGGTCTGAAACGCCAGGCGCGATCATGGCCACTATTTATAAAACGGCTGTCTCTGGTGACATTGTCGGTGCAAACGCCAGCGTATACGGCGGGGCACGCAATTTACTCAGCCGAGCAAAACGGCTGGCTGGACAGCGAACGAATTCAGAGGGAAGCCGTGAAATATTACATTAACACTTTTAGGTTTAGTGATAAGGAATACCAGGATTTTAATGTTAATGAACGATTTGGCGGAGATTTACACGCACTGCAGCGGCAGCATCAATTCTATCAGGGTTGAGCGCTCGAACTAGCAGTGCATTGAGTAGGGTAATCGACAAAAAACAGCTCTTCCATTGCGCTTTCGGTGTACTTCAATCGAGCGTGTTTTCGGGCGAAGTAAAACGAATTATGGAGATCGGCGATTAAATTTTTTGTGGCTTTGGCAATTTTCCTTGCTCCAGTGTTGGCGGCAAAGCTGGCGTACAACGTGAAATCCTACGCGGGTGACGAAGTTGTCAATGCGCCCTGGGCACAGAACTCAATGGAGTTTGTCACCTGGAATGGGGAACCATGGACCAGTTGGATTAGGGATGAGCAGTTTGAACATCGGCCCGAGAATGAAGAACAGTGGGGTCAACATTCCACCGGTAGCGTGGCTTTCATGGACTGGGAAAACACACCGTGGCAGGCAAAAATCGAGGGTGACAGTTTTTTGCTGGCGCATCACGGCAACTGGCAAGGCCACACCGAGCACGCAAACGCGATTCGTTACCGTGACTGGCAGGGCAAGAATCAAATACGAACAGTGACGCAATTAAGGCGTTAAAAATGGAGCCTCCGTGATGATGATCACCAACAGCGGCGGACTAAAATAACCAATAAGAAGTAGAGGCAGGCTGTAACCGTGACTTCTATCAAATGCAGGCTCGAGATCGCCCTGACAACGTTGATTTTGTTGGGATTCTCTAACGCCGCTATTGCTGCTGCGATGGATATGCGCGCAGGCGTGACCGACATAAGCCGACGCATCCTGCAAATTCATCACTATAGCCTGGCAATTTGCGTAGTCATGGGCGTGCTGGTCTTCGGCGTCATGTTCTATTCCATGTATGCCCATCGCCGCTCCAAACACCCTATACCTGCTAATTTTCATGAGAATATGTTAGTGGAAGTCGTCTGGACAGCGGTGCCCATTCTAATACTCGTGGGCCTGGCAATACCGGCAACGTCGGCACTGAGAGATATCGAGGACAACAGTAATCCGGATCTTACGGTTCTCATTACCGGCTCCCAGTGGAAGTGGCACTACCAATATCTCGAAGCGGACTTCGGCTACTACAGCAATTTGTCCACACCCGATGAGCAGATCAATAATCTCGAGCCCAAGGGTAACAACTACATAATTGAAGTGGACAATGCGCTGGTGTTGCCCACCAGCAAGAAGGTCCGCTTTCTAACCACCTCCGACGACGTCATTCACTCCTGGTGGGTACCGGATTTCGCCGTTAAGCAGGATGCTATTCCCGGTTATATCAACGAGGCCTGGACCCGTATCGAAGAGCCGGGGCTATTCCGGGGCCAGTGCGCGGAACTCTGCGGTAAAGACCATGCCTATATGCCAATTGAAGTGGAAGTGCTGCCGGAAGCAGAGTTCGACCAGTGGATTCTGGATCAGCTATTGGCCATCGAACTGGCCTCCGGGCAGGCGGTGGCGGACCGGGCCAAAACCTGGACCCAGGCAGAACTCATGGATATAGGCCAGACGGTGTTCATCGATAATTGTGCGACCTGTCATGAGGCGGACGGCTCCGGGCAAGGCTCCACATACCCGGCCCTGGCAGGCGGCGAGATCCCTACCGGGTTGATGGCAACGCATATCGAGCGGGTGATGAATGGCTCCGTCGATACCGAGATGCAAGCCTGGGCGCCACAACTTTCCGATCTGGAACTGGCCTCGGTGATTACCTACGAGCGTAACGCTTTTGGCAACAACCTCGGCGACATTGTTCAGCCACTAACCATTTTCGAGTCACGATAAAGTATTTCACAATATGGCTGTAACCTCTGATCATGCAGTTCCAAATCGCTCTCCGTTAATAGCGTTTCTCTCCCGTTGGCTACTGACTACCAACCACAAAGAGATCGGTACGCTCTACCTGTGCCTCAGTTTTGCGCTGTTTTTCATCGGTGGGGCCATGGCGATGGTGATCCGCATGGAGCTGTTTCAACCCGGCATCCAGTTCGCCGAGCCGGTTTTCTACAACCAGATGGTGACCATGCACGGGCTGATTATGGTGTTCGGCGTGGTGATGCCCGGCTTCGTTGGCCTGGCCAACTGGCTGTTGCCCATGATGATCGGCGCGCCCGATATGGCGTTGCCACGATTGAATAATTTCAGTTTCTGGATCCTGCCCTTCGCCTTTACCTTGTTAATTTCCTCGCTGTTTATGGAGGGTGGTGCACCCAATTTCGGCTGGACATTTTACGCACCCCTATCCACTACCTATGGGCCGCCGAGCACGGACGTCTTCATCTTCGGGGTGCATTTGATGGGTATCTCATCGGTGCTCGGGGCCATCAACATCATCGTCACCATCTTCAATCTGCGGGTGGAGGGCATGACCCTGATGAAGATGCCGATGTTTGTCTGGACCTGGTTAATCACCGCCTTCCTGCTGGTGATGGTGATGCCAGTGTTGGCCGGAGCAGTCACCATGATGCTCACCGACCGCCATTTCGGCACCAGTTTTTTCTCCGCGGTGGGAGGTGGCGATCCGGTGCTGTTCCAGCACGTATTCTGGTTTTTTGGTCACCCGGAAGTCTACATCCTGATCTTGCCAGGCTTCGGCATCGCTTCCCAGGTTATTCCCACCTTCGCCCGCAAGAGGTTGTTCGGCTACCACTCGATGGTATATGCGACCGTTGCCATCGCGGTCTTGTCCTTCGTGGTCTGGGGACATCATATGTTCATGACCGGCCTGCCACTGGCGGCTGAATTGTTCTTCATGTATGCCACCATGATGATCGCCATCCCCACCGGGGTGAAGGTGTTCAACTGGGTGGCCACCATGTGGCGCGGTTCCATGACCTTCGAAACCCCTATGCTCTTCGCTCTCGGCTTCGTCATCCTGTTCACTATCGGCGGTTTCTCAGGCCTGATGCTGGCCCTGGTGCCGGCGGATTTTCAATACCACGACACCTTCTTCGTGGTGGCACATTTCCATTATGTGCTCTATCCAGGGGCGATCTTCGGCATCATGTCGGCGGTGTATTACTGGCTGCCGAAGTGGACTGGCAATATGTATGACGAACGTCTGGGTAAGATCCATTTCTGGACTGCAATGGTTGCAGTCAACATGACTTTCTTCCCGATGCATTTTCTCGGTCTCGCCGGCATGCCCCGGCGCATCGTCGATTATTCCCTGCAATTTGCAGATTTTAATATGGTGGCCAGCATCGGCGCTGCGCTGTTGGGCCTGACCCAGGTGTTGTTTCTGTACATCGTCATCAAGTGCATACGCGGCGGCGAGAAGGCCACCAGCAGGGTGTGGGAGAATGCGGAAGGTCTGGAGTGGACATTGCCCTCACCGGCACCACTGCACACGTTCTCGACACCACCGCAATTTCCAACACCGGAGGAAGCTTACCAACATGACTGAGCGGCGTAACAATCAGCGCAAGCATATAGTCCTGCTGTCTGCCCTGGCTATAGGCATGGTGGGTTTCTCATTTGCCCTGGTGCCCCTTTACGCAATCTTCTGCGAAGTTGTCGGACTCAACGGCAAAAAGTACGAGCAGGAAATTTCTGCCGAGCCGGCAGCCTTGCAAGTGTCCGAGCGCGAAGTCACGATTCAGTTTCTGGCCCAGGTTGGCCGGGGCATGCCGTGGGAATTTCGACCCACAGAATCTAAACTCGAGGTTCGACTGGGAGAAATTTACCTCACTTCTTACTATGCCCGTAACCGTGCCGACCAGGCGGTGACTGGCCAGGCAGTGCCCAGCGTATCGCCAGCTTACGCCTCCAATTTTCTGCACAAACTCGAGTGTTTTTGCTTCACCCAGCAGCAACTGGAGGCAGGTGCAGACCAGCAGATGGCGCTGCGGTTCTATATCGACCCAGAGCTGCCTGAAGATATCAACATGCTTACCCTTTCCTACGGCCTGTTCCAGGTACCCGATGTGGAGGTCGCAAGCCTGACGCTTGCGAGCAAGTAGAAACCATGGAAACACCCCGCTACTACGTCCCTCACTCGAGCCCCTGGCCCATAGTCGGCTCCGTCGCGCTGGCGGTGACCGCGTACGGCGCCGTCAACTTCATCCACCAGAGCACCGAAAAGGTGGCGGCCGAAGGCAGTTGGGGGGGGCCGGTATTCTTCATCGGGCTGGCGCTGGTCGCGTTCATGATGTTCGGTTGGTTCGGCACCGTCATCAGGGAATCTATCCAAGGCTTGAACAGCGACATGATGGACCGGTCCTATCGCATGAGCATGGGCTGGTTCATTGTTTCTGAAGTCATGTTCTTCGGTGCCTTCTTCGGCGCACTGTTTTACGCTCGCATGATTTCCGTGCCCTGGTTGGCGGGGGCAGGCAATAACCTGGAAACGCACGTGTTGCTGTGGCCGGACTTCGCCGATATTTGGCCGCTTTTTATGACCCCTGGTGGTAGCGCGACGGAGGCTATGGAGGCCTGGGGCTTACCCTTCATCAATACTGTCATCCTCGTTACCAGTAGCGTTACGGTCACCTTTGCCCACTGGGCACTGAAGAAAAACCAGAGGGTACTATTGCCAATTTGGCTGGCGATAACGGTGGCGCTGGGCACGACCTTCCTAACCCTCCAGGTCATCGAATACCAGGAAGCCTACACCGAGTTGGGATTGACGATGGGATCCGGAATTTACGGTTCGACATTCTTTTTGCTGACGGGTTTCCACGGTGCGCACGTAACGATGGGAACGATCATGCTCGCGGTCATGCTACTGCGCTCTCTGCGCGGGCATTTCTCCGCGGAAAACCATTTTGCCTTCGAAGCGGTGAGCTGGTATTGGCACTTCGTAGATGTAGTGTGGTTGTTTCTGTTTACGGCTGTCTATTGGTTCTAGCATCTTCGTAAACTCAAAACCCCAGGAAAAACCAAGAGGCAAGAGAAACTAAAAGAATTATGTCTAGAACAGCAGAAATTAAATTGACAGTCGATCTCGATAACGCCGATATACCCACGCGCATCAAGTGGCATGCCTCAGAGGGGCGGGATAACGGTCCCATCTCCTGTGAGTCGATGATGCTTTCGGTGTGGGATAGTGAAAAAAAGTCTTTGGCTGCAATCGATCTTTGGATCAAGGACACCAGCATCGAGGATTTGAACATTTATTTCTACCAGGTGATCCACAAGATGGCTGATACCTATCTGCGGGCGACCAAGAATGAGGAAGTGGCCAACTCGATCCACGAGTTCGGCGAAGGGTTTGCTGAAAAGCTGAATTTGTTAAACCGGAGTACAGAATAAATGAACGTCTCCATTGTTCCGGCATTAAAGGTACTGAGGCCGGCGGCGATGCTGGTGATCGTCATATTGGTTGGCCTGGTGCTGGGCTATTGGGCGAATGCCACCTTCGTTCCAGGTAACAGCCCGGAGCAACCCATTGCCTTCAGCCACAAGATTCACGCCGGCGATAACGAGGTGCCGTGTCTGTATTGCCACACCCAGGCACGGCGTTCGCCCTCCGCCGGGGTGCCCGCAGTTTCGAAATGTGTCGGTTGTCACCTCGAGGTGGCAACGGAGAAACCGCAGATACGCCTGCTCATGAGCTACTGGGAAAACCGGGAGCCCATCCCCTGGATCAAGGTTCATGACCTGCCCGATTTCGTTCAATTCACCCATAAACGCCACGTACTGGCCAATATCGAGTGTCAGACCTGCCACGGCCCGGTTGAGACGATGGACAGAATTACAGTCTCCAGCAGAGCGGTCGATGGTTCCGCCGAAGTGGGTCATCCCTGGAAAATGGGCCTGTGCCTTAGCTGTCACAGAGAAAACGAAGTAGTAAATGGAACCGATTGTTTGACTTGTCATAAGTAAAAAAACGATAGTGAAAAGTAGGACGCAATGCCAAATATAGATCGTAGAGAATTTCTTAAGCTCGTCGGTGCCGGCGGTGTCAGCGTGGGCGGCGGATTCATGCTTAGAGAAGCAAACAAGGATCAACCGGAGTATCTGATTCCCCACGTGTTGGCGCCGGAGGACTTCAGTAGCGGCCTCGACACCTTCTACAACTCGGTGTGTTCGATGTGCCCGGCCGGATGCGGTATCTCGGTGCGAACCCGCGAGGGTCGAGCCAAGAAAATTGAAGGCAACCCTGCCCATCCGGTTAGCCAGGGGGGACTTTGTACCCTCGGTCAGGCCGGACTTCAAGCCCTGTACAATCCCGATCGACTGACCGCGCCCATGCGGCGCGCTGGAGCAGGCGATGCAGGGTCCTTCGAGGAAATTACCTGGGAACAAGGATTGAAGCAGGTCGGAGATCGCCTGGATCTGCTGCGGGCTGCTCGTCGCGGTAACCGGGTGGCATTACTGACCCAAGGCGTGCGTGGACACCTGGCGCAACTACTCGAGAGTTTCATGCGTCAACTAGGCTCCTCGCGCCTGCTGCATTACGACTTCGATCACCCACACACGCTGTATGCAGCGAACCAGCAATTCTTCGGTGAATCCCGGTTGCCCTATTACGATCTGGCGAATACTCGCCTGCTATTGTCTTTTGGCGCCGATTACCTCAACAACTGGATTTCGCCGGTACACCACAGCCTCGGCTTCGGCGAGAGCCGCCAGAGTCGTCCAGATGTCAGGGCACGCTTTGTACAGATCGAACCGAGGATGTCCATCAGTGGTGCCGCCGCCGACGAGTGGATTCCCGCCAAGCCGGGTACCGAAGGTATCCTGGCTTTGGGAATGGCCCACCACATCGTCGCCGAGGGCAACTACAGCGGCGCCGACCGTGGCGCCTGGACCACCGCACTTGCGGACTACACGCCCGACGCGGTGGCCGAACAAACCGGGGTCCCGGCAACCACCATCACCCGCCTCGCCGACAGCTTTGCCGATACCGCCCCCAGCCTCGCCATCGGTGGTGGCGCCGCCGGCAATCATAGCAATGGGGTCGACACGCTGGTGGCGGTGAATGCGCTCAATTACCTGGCGGCTAACATCGGCCAGGAAGGTGGGCTGGTGTTCAACCCGGAACCTGCCGGCCCCGCATCGCAACAGCACCAGGCCAGCTACAGTGCCATGGTCGAACTTGCCGAAGCCGCGCGCCAGGGCGAAATAGATGTATTGATCATCAACGGCACCAATCCTGTTTTTACGCTACCGCCGACGGCGGAATTTGCAGAGGCGCTGGCGCAGATACCGCTGGTTGTCAGTTTGTCCAGCTTCCTCGATGAAACCACGGCATTGGCCGATGTGATCCTGCCGAGTCATACCTACCTCGAAAGCTGGGGTGACGATTTCCCGGAACCTGGTATGGGTTTCTCTGTCGGCGCCGTGTCGCAACCGGTGGTCTCACCGCTGTACAACACCCGCGGCACCGGCGACATCATCCTGGATCTGGCGCGGCGAATGGGTGCGAGTAGCGTGATACCGTGGCAAAGCATGGAAGAATTTCTCAAGTATGGCTGGCGCCGGATTTACCAGCGCGGTGACGCCCAGACTCTGGCGCAAGACTTCGACGCGTTCTGGACATCGGTTCTGAAGGCCGGCGCGTGGGGAGAAACCACCAGCGGCACTACCGCTTTTAGTCTAAACCCGGATGTAATTGCCAGTATTGGTGTTGCGCCCCCCGAATTTTCAGGATCGGAAGAGGACTATCCGTTTATTCTGCACCCATATCTTTCTGCCAACTTTCACGATGGCCGCGGCGCCAATCTGCCCTGGATGCAGGAATTACCGGACCCCATGACCTCCGTGGTCTATGGCTCCTGGGTAGAAGTGAACCCGGTCACCGCCGAGCAGATGGAATTAAGCGAGGGAGATCTGGTGGATATACAGTCACCCCACGGTCAGCTGCGGGTGCCAGTATTTATCTATCCGGCGATCATGCCGAATGTCATCGCCATACCCATTGGCCAGGGTCACGGTGAATACGGTCGCTACGCCAAGGACCGGGGTGTCAACCCCATCGAAATCCTCAGCCCCCAGCTGGAACCCATTACCGGCAATCTAGCCTCCAGCGCCACCCGAGTGAGTCTCACCGCCACCGGCGGGCGCGTCAAGCTGGTGAAGACCAGTGGCGTCTCCCGTGACCTGGGCAGGGATATTGTGCAACACACCGGCGCAGGTGTCGAAGTGAGTAGTGCCGTAGACAACAGCATCCCGATTACGGAGGTGACTACATGAGCTTCTTTTCACGCTTTATGGACGGCTGGCGTAAATACCGCAAACCAGGATATTACGAGGAATTCGATTACCACTGGACCATGGCCATCGACCTCGATAAATGCACCGGCTGCGAGGCCTGCATGACCGCCTGCCAGGCCGAGAACAACATCCCCGTGGTGGGCGAGGAGGAGGTAGCCAGAGGCAGAGAGATGCAGTGGATTCGTGTCGAACGCTACTGGGAAGGAGAGTACCCGAATGCCAAGCTGAACTTCATTCCGATGATGTGCCAGCATTGCGACGCCGCGCCCTGCGAGACAGTGTGCCCGGTGGCTGCCACCTATCACAATCAGGACGGTCTCAACGCCCAGATCTACAACCGCTGTATCGGTACTCGCGCCTGCGCAGTCTATTGCCCCTACGAGGTTAGATATTTCAACTACTACGATCATGGCTGGGATAGCCCGTTGGAACAGCAATTGAACCCCGACGTCACCGTTCGTGGCAAAGGGGTCATGGAAAAATGCACCTTCTGCATTCAACGCATTCGCCAGGCCAAGGATATGGCCAAGGACGACGATCGCAGGCGGGTACAGGACGGCGAAGTGCAACCGGCCTGTGTGCAGACCTGCCCCACCAAGGCGCTGGTGTTCGGTAATCGCAAGGATCGCGAGAGCGAGGTTTACCAATCCATGACCGATCCGCGAAACTACCGGGTTTTGGACGAACTGAACACCGACTCCTCCGTGTTCTATCTGAAGAAGGTTGATGCATAGACTGACCCATGACGACTGAAACTTTTAAGTTAGGCTACAACGACATCCACGATGATGTCGTAAGATCCATCGTGAAAACGGGCCCGAAGTACTATATCGCTCTGGCGACAGCCGGCAGTATCACCTTGCTGTGCTTCTTTTTCCCCTGGTTTTATCAGCTGTACTACGGCATCGGCGCCGCCGGCATGAACCACCCCGGAGTCTGGGGAACCTACCTGGCCAGCTTTATATTCTGGATCGGCCTCAGCCATTCAGGCACCTTGCTGTCCTGCGTCTTGCACCTCACCAACAGCTCCTGGCGTAAGGCCATGTACCGAAGCGCCGAGGCGATGACGCTGTTCTCGCTGGTGGTAGCGGCGACCTATGTGATGGTGCACGTCGGCCGTCCCTGGTTCGTTCATTGGGCAGCACCCTACCCCAATCAAATGGAACTGTGGCCCAACTTCCGTTCTCCGCTGATGTTCGACGTCATGGCTATCGCTACGTATATCACCGGCAGTACTATTTTCATCTACATGGGCTCCATCCCCGACTTCGCTGCAGTGAGGGATAGGACTAGTGGCTGGCGCAACACCATGTACACCCTGCTATCCCTGGGTTGGCGCGGTACCGACAAGGAATGGCACCGGCTGCATTGGGCCTACACGTTTCTGGCGGTGCTGATTATTCCCCTGGCAGTTTCAGTACATAGCATCGTCTCCTGGGATTTTGCCATGTCCATCGTGCCGTCCTTACACCAGACGATCTTCGCACCCTATTTTGTGGTGGGAGCGATCTATTCCGGCACCGCGGGTATCGTCACGGTGATGTTCGTGCTGAGGAAAACCATGGGTTTCGAGCAGTACATCACCAAGGTGCATTTCGACAACCTGGGCAAGCTGCTGCTGGTACTGTCACTGATCTGGACCTACATCAATGGCGTCGAACTGTTTACCGCATGGTATAGCGGTACTTCCGAGGAGTACGAAGCCCTAGGGTACAAATTGTTCGGGTATTACGCATGGCTGTATTGGGAGATGATTTTGTTCTGCGCGGTAGCACCACTGTTGATGTTCTCGACGCGATTCAGAACCTCGTTCGTGCCCATGCTGATCTTGTCGATCGCCATCAACATCGGCATGTTTACGGAACGCTTCCTCATCATTGCCACCTCACTGTCACGGCAATATCTGCCAGACGCCTGGGGTGTGTACGTGCCAAGTCTGGTGGAGATCTCGATCATGGTGGGCTCATTCGCGCTGTTCACCACCCTGTTCCTGGTGTTTGTCAAAATATTTCCCAGTGTGTCCATGTATGAGGTCAAGGAAACCATGGCCACTCCCAAGATGGAGCCTCTGGCTCCTGCGTCAGGAAGCCCAGCATGACAAGCAATGTAATAGGACTGTTTCATGATCCAGAGTCGGCGTTAACCGCGGCGGGCGAACTCAAGGGAGCAGGATTCGAAAGTTTGGAAATAATGTCGCCGGTGCCGATCCATGGTGTGGAAGCAGTCCTCGGCAAGAAAAAATCGGTGATCAAGAACTTCACTTTCATGGGGGCACTGATCGGTGGCATTTCGGGCTTTGCCCTGGCCGCGGGTACTGCCATCGCCTGGCCCCACCCGGTCGGCGGCAGACCCATCATTACCATGCCACCGTTTTTGATTATTACCTACGAATTGACCATCTTGTTCGGCATTCTGGCTACAGTACTGGGCTTCATCGTTAGTTCCCGCCTGCCTGCGTTCCGCAATCGCGTGTATGTGCCAGAATCCGCGGTGGACAAATTTGTAGTAACGGCGCCCTGTGACGACGCCGAACATTTCAAACGCGCCGAGGCAATTCTTAACCAAGCCGGCGCCGAACAGGTTCGAGCAATGAGCGGTGAGGAATCATGAGAACACCTGCGAGCATATTCATTATTCTGTTGTTAGTGGGTCAATCGTCAGTCTCCTGGAGCTTCCCCTGGAACAAGGATTTCGTCGATCAGCTGTCTATCAAGGCGCAGGAAGCGCTGGCGCCGACGGAGCCTGATTCGACCCCCGTCGCCGGCGGTGAAACCCTGCCCGCATTGCCCGCAGATATCTCCGAGGCAGAGATGGACGCGTTGAAAGACGATGCCGCAGCTATTTCAAATCCCATACCCGCCAGCGCCGAATCGGTGGCCCGCGGGGCTGAGCTCTACGCCATGACCTGTGTGACATGCCATGGCACCGAAGGCCTTGGCGATGGCCCGGTGGGGCTGTTTTTTGAAACCAAGTCACCGGTGGATCTGAACGAGGACTATACCCAGGATCAAGCCGACGGATCGCTGTTTTTCACCCTTACCCGCGGTCGGGCGCTGATGCCGTTTTACCGCGACGCCCTGAACGTAGCGGAGCGTTGGGACGTTATAAATTATGTTAAAGCAGAGTTCGGACCACAATGAATACAGCGCATGCACTAGCACGCCTCCTGCCGCTCTCGCCGCGCGAGGGTCGCCGCGTTTCAATCCCATTGGCGGTTCTTGCCGGTGTCGGTCTGGTTGCTGCCGGTCCCGCTTATGGAGCCGAGGCCGAGGCCGCCGTCAGGCCCGAGTACGCCGTGCTCATTGTTTCTTTCCTGTTTCTAATGGGGATAACCCAGGCCGGTGTTGTATTTTCTGCCGTCACCCGTCTCTCAGGTGGACACTGGGCCAGACCTTACTACCGACTCGCTGAATTGAGCACCATGACCTTTGCCCCGTTTGCCTTCGTCGGGCTGTTGCTAATTTATATCTTCGGCAGGCACGAACTGTTCTATTGGCTCTCTCCTGCGCCGGACGAACACCTGAGCGCCTGGTTAAGCAGCGGCTGGTTGTTGCTAAGAAACCTGCTGGGCCTATTGTTGTTCTATGGCCTCAGTGCAAGCTATGTCTGGAAGAGTCTGCAGCCCGATCTAAGCCAGGCAAATGATGTTGATCCGCGGCAAGTTCAGCGCCAGCTCTATTTTCTGGCTCCACTGGTACTTGCTGCCTTCGTGATTTGCAATACCCTGTTGGCCTGGGATTTCGCCATGATGCTGATTCCGCACTGGCACAGCACGGTGTTCCCTATTCACTATTGGTTCGGTAACGTCTACGCGGGTACCGCAGCGCTGCTGGTAATTCCCGTGCTGTTGGGTCGATTTTCGACAGCCGAGAATTATTTTGGAACTCACCAGATTCGCTCTCTGAGCATGGTTATCACTGGTTTTATGTTGCTATGGCTGTATTTTTTGTGGGCACAGTTCTTCGTGATGTGGTATGGCAACTTGCCACGCGAAACCGATGCCCTGTTTCGCCAGATGTACGGGCACTACGCACCCTTCTACTGGACCATGATCGCCGGTTGCTTCTTCGTTCCCTTTATTTCATTGGTCTTTGCCTTCATAAATCGATCTCTGCTGGCGATGTGTATCCTCGCGGTCGGCATTAATCTGGCCATCTGGATCAACAAGTACCTGATGGTGATTCCTGTGTTCTCGGCCGAAGATCGTCTGCTGGACCATTTGCTGGACCTGGCTCTGTCAATTGGACTGCTCGCCAGCTTCCTTGTAGCGGTGGTTCTAGTCGCCAAAAAGTTGCCGCTGTACTGCTACTGGGAAATAAATCTGCAGCCGGAAACCGCTGCAGAAATGGACGGCGTGCCGGTGCACGGCGGTAATCACCCATAGATGCAGGGGCTGGCTCGGCGTAAATTGCCTAGCATTGGCTTGCTGGCGCTGGCCGTCGGCACCTCGGCACTGTTTGTTGCACTCGGCATGTGGCAACTGGACCGTGCAGGGCATAAACGAGACATACTACTGGAGTTCGAGAGCCGTGGCATAGCGGCACAAATCGATCTTAACCAATCGATCGCCAGAGACGATAGCGCGCTGTCAGGATATCGAGCGACAGCCACGGGACGTTACGTCGGTCCCAACATTCTGCTCGACAATCAACTGCTGCGGGGTCGTGTCGGCTACCTGGTCTATACCGCATTTGAACTCGATGAGCGTAGCCAGAGTATATTGGTCAATCGCGGTTGGATAGGCGCCGAGGCGGATCGCCATCAGCCGCCGCAGATCGGCACATCCAGTGCGAGCCAGCGGCTCAAGGGGCGCTTGAGTCGCCCGCCGACACCAGGTTTGCGTTTGCGTGGCAGCGATTTGATCGAACGCCTGGCAGATGACAGTTGGCGTGTTCAAGGCATCGATTTCGCGCAATTAGGCGCAAGCCTCGGCGAAGACATATTGTTTGTTACCCTGCAGCTTGAAGAAGATGCGCCCGGCGCCTTTGTTCGTAGCCGGAATTCACCGGCCATCGATGAGGCTCGGCATCGGGGCTATGCATTTCAATGGTTCGCGATGGCAGTCACCGTCGTCGCCATAGCGGCAGTAATTTTATTGGCTAAGGACAAAGCAGGGATCCCATGACCACTACGCCGGCAACCGCAACCACAGTAACCAAATCTCGCCTAATCCTGCTGGGACTATTGGCAGTGTTTGTATTGCCTTTGCTACTGGCATGGTTGCTGGTCAGGGGGCCGCTAGAATGGCGGCCACAGAGTAACCTTAACTATGGGGCGTTGTTGCAGCCTCCACTGCATCTGAGTTCTTATGGCGTGCGCAATGTAACGGGTGCTGCGCTTACTGCGAATGCAATTGCCCGAGACTGGTTTGTGGTGGTGTCGCTTGCTGACACCTGCTCTGAGACCTGTCTGCAATTGGTAGCAGCAGCAGAGCAGATCAAGATCGCGGTCGGCGGCGACTCACCTCGGGTTAATTTGGCCATGCTCAGCCCACCTGGAGCAGCAGCGTCCGTGCTGGAGAGAAACTGGTGGCTGCCAGCGGACAGCGGATCGCTCGAGAGACTGCATAGCGCCTTGAGTAGTACGCCGATTGACGCCCAATTACTCCTCGTCGATTATCAGGGTTATGTGGTTTTAAGCTATCTCCCTACGGAGGACGGTCTTGGTGTACTCGAAGACCTGAAGCGCTTGCTCCGGTCCGCGGCCAGCTAAACAGTCGCCGTTAGTTTACAGCCCGAAATGGACGCTGAAAGTCCCGGCACAGTCCTCACAACGCCTGCTGCCCGGGGCTTACCCACATTGATTATTTGGATAATGATGAGCAGATTCAGACCTTTATTGAGTGGTCCTCTGTTTTCGAGTATCAGAGGAAATCCCAGGTGATAGATATTCTTATTATCATTGTGATGTTTGGTATTTTCGCCAGCCTGGGCAGTGGACTATATTTCCTGGTACATGACCGCGGCAAGACTGAACGCACAGTTATTTCACTGAGCATACGAGTGGCCCTGGCTATCCTGCTATTAGTTCTGCTGGCGCTGGGATTCGTAAGCCGCTACTAATAGATACAGGAAAACCAGACCCGTAGAAAAAGCAGGGAAACAGGACGGCGCTGAAAAGGGATGATGGCCTATTTTACGACAATTTTCCGGTACAAGTGCCACGTCGCATGGCCCAATATCGGTAGTGCAACTGCAAGCCCGAGGAAAAATAGAGCGGCCCCCACAGTCATAATTACAACGACAATCAGTCCCCATACGGCTAGCACCCAAAAATTAGTAATGAATGCATTGACCGACACCCAGATGGCCGTGAATGAGTTGACCGGTTTATCGAGAGCCAGGGGAAAGGCGACAAGCGAAATTGCCATCGCGGCATAAGCGAACAGGGAACCGACGAAATTGCCATAAAAAATCAGCGCAGCACCGTGACGTGTGCTGACCAACTGATTGAGAAAGTCCGCTAGCGAGGTTGGTGGAGTGTCTGCAAACAGGCTGAAATAGATGATCTGAGCCGAGTAGAGCCAGCCGGAATAGAGCAGCGTCATCAGGACAGATAAGGCCAGGATTGGGGCGAAGGCAGAGGTATGAACAAACCCGAAGGCTCTACGCCAGCGCATTCTTTGCCCGCGTTCGCGGTGTCGACTCATCTCGAAAAAAGCAATCGCCACTATGGGGCCAAGAAGGGTAAAACCGGCCACCGTGGGAAATGCCAGAAACCGCAGATCCTGGCCCAACGCGGCCCGAGTGAAGACCAGTGTGATTAGTGGAGAATAGACTAGCAGCAGGGTGAGAGTGGAAATCGATTTTTCACTGTAATCTTCCCAACCTTCCCTTAAAGATTGCCTAAGATCCTTCAGGCCAATCTTGCGGATTTCTATATCATCCGCATGCAGACATATGTCTCTGAATAAAGGTACTTCATTTCAATGAGTAATTGCAACCATAGCGATACCGCCCCGTATCATAAGGTCCGCAGTATGGTCGCTCACTTAATACTTCCGTTGAGAATAGACAAAACGCAAATTGCTGGAAGCAAATGCTAAATGGCAGATTCGATCTCAAAAACTCCCACACATGCAGAGCAAATTCCAAGAATAAATCCATCAGGAGGGACAGTTTACTCTCGAAAACGAAGAGAATACACCCCCTGTGGAACAATTTTGTAAAAACCAGGAATGGCTGAATTTTAGGGACTTGAGCCCAGCTATGCAGGCCGAGTTTTCGGGAAATAACGGCGTCCTGGACCAGTATTCCCTAATTCGCAGGGGGTCTATAATTCGCCCTCAGTTGTATGCTGGCCCTGATCAGCTGATCCAAAGCGAACCCTACTTGTGCGCCAAAGAATCAAATCCACTGTCCCCTTTATCCATGTTACTTGGACTACCTGTGATATCCTGCCACGAATCTTGTATTTAAAGAGGCGGTGTTTTTCAAGGTAGTTGGCACTATTTTCTTTTTAAGCAGCCGCCTTCAACGGTAGCTGCCTTTGCTCGTCTGGATTCAGAGTCACTACTCCAATTGGTTCGCAGTTTCTCACCTCTCCTGACCACCGGTTAGGGTTCATCTCTTTTGCCGCTTCCAGTACCAATTTACGATTTTTCAGTATCTCTCGATCTTGCCTGGCATGACGCTGCGCTGGTGTAACAAAGTTCAGCTTGCTGTGTCTGTGCTCGTTGTTATACCAATGAGTGAAATTCTCTACCCAATCGCGAGCTTCAGACAAACTTACAAAACCCGATGAAGGCCATTCTGGGCGATATTTCAATGTGCGAAACAAGGCTTCTGAGTACGGGTTGCCATCGATCCCAAGACTGGTGAGACGCTGTGGGCGTATCGGCTGCCCAATACAGCGCGCTGGGAATATTCCATGCGCGCCTCGTATGGCAAGGGAATAACGTACTCACGAATTGATGGCAAAGGCGTGGTCTACATCTCCACCCCTGGCTTTTTTCTAGTAGCACTCGATGCCGAAACTGGCGAGCGTATCTGGCACTTCCAGACGGTGCACCACGATGTGTGGAGCTATGATAACCCGGCGGCACCGATACAGCTGGACCTGAATATTCCAGGGCGAGGAATAGTTCCTTCTGTGTCCCAGGTAACAAAACAGGGCTTTGTCTACTCCTTCAACCGCATGACTGGTGAGCCAATTTGGCCAATGGAAGAACGCGCCGTTCCCGCCTCAGCAGTTCCTGGCGAGAAACTGTCAACAACACAGCCTTTCCCAACCAAGCCGCCTGCTTACGAAATGGAGGGCATCACTGAGGACGACCTGATCGACTTCACCCCTGCACTGCGCCGAGAAGCGCTTGAAGTGATGGCTAATTACGACATGGGGCCGCTGTTTAATCCGCCAATCCATGCGAGTGATCCAGCAGGCAAGATAGCCTCTGCTATGTGTCCGGGAGACGGTGGTGGTGCAAATATCAATAATCCTCCAGTGGCAGATCCAACTTCAGGCTTACTCTATGTTACGTCCAGGAAAGCTTGTAGCTGGCAACGAATTATTCCTGGCGAAGAGGCTGATGCTCGCATCGATAACCCAACGGGAGCTACTTTCGCAGCCTATGCCAATGGCCCCCCTCGTGCACCTCGTCATGATTCAGGCTTGCCTTACTTTAAGCCACCGTATAGCACTATTACTGGCTACGATATGAATACAGGTGAGATTGCGTTCCAGATTCCAACTGGTGAAACTCCTGATCGTATCCGCAACAATCCTGCTGTGGCTGGCATTGATGTGGAGGATACCGGTACTGGAAATGCTGTTACCATGATAACTACCGCGAACATGCTGGTTTATTCAGACATGGATCACGACGGTGAGACTGCACTTCTTTACGCCATCGATAAGAAGACCGGTGAAGAAGTTGGTCGAATCGAAGTGCCAGCACAGAGCCGCTACGGCATGAGCTCCTGGATGCACGACGGACATCAGTACATCATCTTGCAGAACGGAGCCAAGCTTACGGCGATGGCCTTCCCCTGCGCTGACAACGGTGCGCAATTGCGAGGTGCCAGAGAAATTGCCCGGCACCTCATGAGGCGCTAAAGGCGGGACCTTTTTAGCTCTACATCAGCGTTACGCCAAAAAGATTGGAATTGCCGCTCAGTAATTATAGCTTGCTGATCCTTGCCCTGAGCTTCCAGAGCCTGATACAGCCCAAACGTAGTCCAGGCGTTTTGTTGATTCCATTCCAAATCTTTCCTGTAAACCGCTTCAGCATCGGCCGCACGACCTGCATCCAATAGAACCGCGCCCAGATAGAGACGTATAGACTGGGACCAATCGGGTGGCTCGGTGTAATTGAGCGTGTCCTGTAACTCGACTGCCGCGCTATAGTGTGCCGCGGCGACATTCAGGTTGCCATTGGCTTCCTCGATTTCACCATTAAGGGCGTGAGCAGCTAAATTCAGCACGTGAGAGGCCGGAGTTGGACCAACACCATTGTCATCGACATTGCCGGCTGCCATCTGCGTGCGAATATTCGCTAGTTCTGCTTCCGCCGGCCCCATATGTCCTTTTGCAACATGAGCACTACCCATCACATAACTCCACATACCTTTCAGGTAAGGGGTGTTGGATTGACTATTAGCAGCATTGTCGCCATGGATTTTGTCCCACCTGGCAAAGATCTTGTCGACTAGCCAGGCATGAGCAATGGTTTTTTGCCCCCTGTTTCCACCGGGAGCTACATTGGCTGCATTGCGATTGGCAGCCTCCGCAGAAGCAGCATAATTACCCTGCAGGTAGTTCGCATAGCGCACAAAGTCCAGCGCATGGCCGGAGTGAGTCTTGTGAGACAAGGCATAGGTCCCGATCACTGGAAAGTTGGTGTCGCCCCAGATGTCGGCGAACTGCAGATCGACTATCTGTGAACGCTCATTGATATCGATGGCCTTCTCGTATTCGCCTACGCGCAGATAAATATGGCCAGGCATATGCACCATGTGACCAGAGATAGGCAAGGTGCTTTCCAATTTCTGCGCCGCTGGCATGGCCAACTCTGGCTGTGAGGAAGCCTCCATTAGATGGATATAGAGATGGTTGGCACCGGGATGATCGTGTTCTGAACGCATCGCGGCTTCCAGCGTGGCTTGAGCTTCCGCCGTACCGCCCTTTGCTGCCCCATCCAGCGTCCAGTAATCCCACTGGGTGGTGTTCATATAGGATTCCGCAAACATGGCACCTATATCCGGATCCTCAGGGTATTTGGCATGCAAATTACGCATGGCATCCAGATAGGCGAAGTCCCGCTCCCTGCTGTCGGGGATCGCATCCTTGTTATAAAGCACAAACAAGCCGTTAATCATCTCGCGCTCTAGCTGACTGCCGTTATTAATCAGCTCCAGAGCTTTACGAATCGCCGCCAGTCCGGCTCCCTGAGGATCGTCTGGCAAGCCCGCATAACGGCTATTCGGATTAGGACCGGCAGCGTGGGCGAGGCCGAAATACGGCATTGGGCTGTCAGGGTCGAGCCGTGAAGCTTCTTGATACGAGGCAATAGACTCCGGGAAATAGAAGCCCCAGGCCAACCGCAGGCCCTGATCGAAAAACTGCTGCGCCAGCTCCGAATCGGTGGAGATGGAACGGCCATAGGTGCCGCTGCCTGGCACCAAAACGGCCAGAGGCCCGTCAGAATTCTGAGCGTGGGAAACCATTTGAGACACGAGTAAAATAGTCGCTACGGTGGCCAATGCGATTAATCTGCGCATACAACCCTCCTTTTTTTATTTGATGTTGTTGTAGTTATTGCGTACTTTCCGATACTTCGGGATAAAATGAGTGTCGGGAAAATGAAAGCCGACACGCAGTATAACTCATGTTTAGCAAATAGCAGTGCGTGCAACAGGCCCTGGAAGGGTTCGGTAAAATGATGCAAGAAACCAAATAGAGAGCAGCAATATGAGCAAACTTGTCCTGGATGTCTTCACCGACTACGTCTGACCCTGGTGTTACCTCAGTACCGTGAGTATTGAAAAACTTAAGGCCAACTATCCGGTGGAAATCCGCTGGATTCATTTCCCCCTACATCCGGAAACTCCCCCGGAAGGTATTTCTCTGGCCGAGTTGTTTGCCGGCCGAGACATCACCCCTATCAAAGAACGGTTACAGGGCTTGATGAGTGAGGCTGGATTGCCTTATGGAGACCGCACCCATACCTATAACAGCCGTCTTGCTCAGGAACTGGGTAAATGGGCTGACACTCAGGTGGGCGGAGATGCGATTCACGACAGACTGTATTCGGCTTACTTTGCCGACAATGTGAATATCGCTGATGTAGATGGATTGCTTAAGATTGCCGCATCGGTTGGTCTCGATGTAGCAGCTGCGCGAGATGTCATAGATAATCGTACATTCAAGAACCAGGTAGACGAAGACTGGCAACGTTCCAGATCAATCGGTGTCAGCGGCGTGCCAACTTTTTACGCCAATGAGTTGGTGGTAGTCGGCTGTCAGCCTTACGAGACGCTGGAAAAATTCGTAAAGCATTTGTTGCAAGCGATGGAAAGCGAAAATGAAGATGTGCATGGACAATAGTAATGACAAAGCGCAGGAAAGGAGATTGGCGCTGGTGACCTGAACTGCATTCGCCGGTGATTGTTTTCTATGCGCAAAACTGAATACCTTCAGGTGGCCTTAAAAACAGCAGGCGATATTCTAAACCAACTTACTCTTTCTCCCCTCTCAGAACGGTTTGCGTAACTCGGTTTTCAGAATCTTGTTAATTGGTGATAGCGGCATAGGTTCAGCTCTGAATGAGACGCTGACTGGGCATTTGTAGTTGGCGATTCGCCTTTTACAGAAATCAATTAGCTCAGCTTCTGTAGCTTGCGTGTTAGCTTCGAGAACTACAATGGCATGAACAGCCTCTCCCCAGACTTTATGTGGAATTCCTATCACCGCGCAATGATGCACCGACGGATGATATGACAGCACGTTCTCAACTTCGATCGGGTAGATGTTTTCACCGCCACCTACGATCATGTCCTTGACTCTACCTTCCAGAAAAAGAAAACCCTCTGTATCCAGATAACCCGCATCTCCAGTGTGATACCAGCCGCCTCTTAAAGCGTCTGCCGTTAGCTCGGACAGGCCCAGATAGCCGCTCATAATATTGTCACCCCTTGCAATAATCTCACCTATTTCACCGGCATTGAGCAACGTGTCGTCTGCATCGGCAATCTTCAATTCAACGTGGCTAACGCCTTTGCCAACCGAAACCAGTTTGTTGGCGTTCGCTCCCTTTAACACATGATATCTGGAATCGAGACAGGTGAGGATCGGAGCGGCTTCTGTCATACCATATGTCTGAAATATGTCCACCCTGGGAAATGCACTTATTACGCGGCCTAGTAAGTCCATAGACATGGGTGCCGCACCGAAGCCCAGCATTTTCAACGAAGTCAGATCGAAGTTAGAGAACTCAGGATGATCCAGCATCATCTGCAACATGGTTGGCACTAGGGTGACGGAATTGATCTTGTATTTTTTGATGGTTCGGAGCACCTCGAGCACATCAAACTTGGGTAGGATCACGCAATGCCCACCCAGTGCTGTACTGCTGAATACCCTCGAACCAGCCGACAGGTGAAAGAGCGGCCCGGGGACTATGAATTTCCAGTGCTCCTGCATGCGATACAAAGGAATGGAGCAGTCGGTGTTACATTGAATATTATTGTTACTGAGCATGACGCCCTTGGAGCGTCCAGTGGTACCTCCGGTGTAAAAGATAATGACAGTTTCATCATCTTTACTAGCGCTTAAATCGCACAACCGCTTACCCTCGGAAATTTCGCGAATGCTTTCCTCATAGCTCATCATGCCCGCTGGAGTCTCTTCCTCGCCGTTGTCTGCTGCGGCATAGACCAGAGTGCCGATGCTTGAGCAGGCATCCCTCAGCGCCAGGCTGTGCTCGACAAAATGTGGATCAACTATCAAGACTTTTGGCCTGCAATCTTCTACACACTCGATCATTTCTCGTAGTGACAATCGGTAGTTCATGGGCACCAGGATGGCGCCGATTAGTGCAGGCGAGTAATAGCTTTCCATAAGAACATTGGAATTAAACCCCAGATAGGCAACCTGATCTCCACGCTCCACTCCGACACTTTTTAGAAAGCAAGCGAAGTCGCGACAACGCTGAAAGGTTTCGGACCAGTTCCGGGTTTTACCAGCAAAGGTGATTGCCGGCTCATCTGGCCATTTATTCGCTGCGGTTTCCAGCAGTGAGCAAACTTGTATTGCTGAGTTGTGACTTGTCATCGAGTCCATTCACTTTTAGCTAAACTAAGATTGTCCGAGCCAGAGTATAACTACCCGGGCCAGTGAAAGTGCGAATTACTTACCCGAATAACCCAACCAGAGGCAGCAGATTCATTCCCTGCCAGCGCCAAAAATCTGATCGAATCGAGTAACATTCGCGCTCAGTTGCGCCAGTGCCATGCTGCCGAAGGTGCCGCTATAAACACGTTGCCCTCGACGACACGCAATCCACTTAACAGTTTTTGCAATAAACTCTCCTGTCTCGCTTATTCTGGCTGCGCTTATTCAACTAACAAATAGGCATTGTTTATAACAATCTTATTCTGTTCTAATGACTTGCAGCGAAATGCCACCTCATTGCCATTGCGCCAGATTTCTGTGCGAATGGTCTCGCCAGGATAAACGGGGGCCGAGAAACGCAGTCGCATTCTCTTAAATTTCGATGGCTCATAGTCGCAACAGGTTTTCATCAAGGCATGAGTCATCACCCCTAATGTACAAAGGCCGTGCAGAATTGGTGCTTTGAAGCCGGCAGCACGAGCCACCGTTGGTGAAGCGTGCAGGGGATTAAAGTCGCCACACAATCTGTAGAGCAACGCCTGCCCCGGCAACGTTGGTAAATCACAGACTTCATCAGGTTCAGTATTGGGGACTACATCGGTCTTGGGACTGGGTTTGTGTTCACCACCAAAGCCGCCATCACCGCGGGCAAGTATTGTGGTTACCAGAGTACAAAGATCTTCGCCTGTCTCTACATCGCGGACGACTCGGTCGGTAACGACGAGCGCACCAATGCGCTCACCTTTGTCTGCTACTTGCGTTACTCTTGTAGTTGCTTCGACGGTGCCTGAACTTGGTATTGGGTTGTGCATGATTATTTCCTGGCCGGCGTGCAATACCTTAATCCAGTCCAGGCCGGTGTCCGCTTCCTTTGCCCAGAAACCCGGATGTGCCATCATCACGGCTTGGCTGGGCAGGACTTTTAAATTTTCTTCGTAGACGAAGCGGAGGCATTCTGGGTGCAGTGGATCTATACCCATGCCTACGCCAAGTGCATATAAAATGCAGTCTTTTTCGGTGTAGGTTTTTCTAACGGTTCCAAATTTTCGATTTAATAATTTTTCGGCATCGAGGGGCATTTTGTGTTCCTGGATGTTCTGTGATTTTCGCTGGGGTTCTTTTTCGGATCAGAAAGGTATCGACGGCTGACTCAATACTGCTTTTTCGATCGGTTCCCGTGCTATGACTTTTATTGCCAATACTTCTTCTGCTCCCTCGAAGATAGATAACACACGGGCGTCGACGAAGAGGCGGGACACGGTGGATTCTTCGGCGTAACCCATGCCGCCGTGAATCTGCATGGCTTCACGGCTTATCCATTCGGCAGCACGACAGGCAAAGAGTTTTACCAAACTTGCCTCCATCTGACCGGCACCGGCATCCATTAATTCTGCCACGGCGTAACTAAATTGCCGCGACGCCGTCAGGGTCGCTAACATGCGGGTCAGCTTTTCCTAGGTAAGTTGATAATCGGCTACCGCCCTGCCAAATACCTGGCGCTACCTGGCGTAGCGCAAGGCGCTTTCGAACGCCGCCTGCATCACTCCGGTGGCACGGGCGGCAGTCTGGATACGACCACCGGCGAAGCCGGCCATGGTGTAATAGAAGCCCCTGCCTTCACCCTGTTGCTCGCCGATGAGGTTCTCGGCAGGGACGAAATAGTCTTCGAAGAAGAGATCGTAAGAATGCATGCCTCGATAGCCCAGGGTGGCGATGGCGTTGCCGCTGAGAGATCCACCCTGGCGCTGTTCGTGCTTGAACTGGTTTCCGCTATAGGCCGGCTTCTCCAACATGAACAGACTCAGGCCTTTGTAACCCAGCGATCGATCCGGATTGCTGCGAGCAAGCACTACGATCAGTTCTGAGCGGCCGGCGAAAGTGCACCAGGTCTTGCTACCGTTTAATAGCCAGCCGCCGAGGCTGGCCGTTGCCTTTAGTGAGACCGCTGCCACGTCCGAGCCGGTGTTGGGCTCGGTAATGGAAATAGCACAGAGCAGTTCGCCGGCGGCTAATTTTGGTAACCCCTTCTGTTGCTGCGCTGCGGTGCCGCCGCTAAGCAAGGAACGCGCGGCAATTTCGGGGCGGGTAATCAGGCTTCCTGCAGCACCTAATGAACCTCTCGATAGCTCTTCGGTCCCCACTATCATGCCGAGGCTATCGGGCCTGTCGTCGGGCTGCAAGCCACCGAAACGTTCTGGAATGCAGGTGCCGAAACAGCCGAGCTCGGGAACAGGTTTGAGGATGCTGTCAGGAATGTCCTGGTCTTCGCGGTGGATTGCTGCCGCCAGTGGCGTCACCACATCGTTGGCAAAACGGAAAAATGTTGCTCTTACCAGTTCTTTTTCTTCATCCAGAATGGAAGGCAGCCGCTGCAGATCACTTTCAGAAATTTCACCACCAATGGCGCCGAGGAGCTCAGAACCGAGATAGGTATCCAGCAATTGTTTAACGCAAGGCCTGGCGTAGACGTCGAGCAATTGGGCTCGAGGTACGCCAAGCTCTGCAGATTGTGCGATCAGTCTTTGCAGGACAGTTTGCAGGGTTTCGGCGCAGAAGCTCAGGCAAATTTTCTGCGTAATCTCACTCTGTTCAAGTTGCAGGGCGTAGCCAATAAAAGCCTTCGCCGCGGAGATTTCTGCTACACAAAAAGCCAGCTCATAGCTGACTAGTTGCCAGTTATCTAAAAGTTCAGCGTCGAGCTTGGCGTCAACCAGGCACTGTAATCTAATAGAAGCGCAGGCGCTGTCGACAAATGCTCGCAAGCAATCCAGCTCACTGTCGGCCTGTGCAAGCAGTTGCGGCAGCTTATCCACAGCGGCCAGACTCGCAGTTACCGACATGACGAATCACTATTCATAGTGGCCTATGATCGAAATGCTGCAAATATTCTGATGGGGAAATCCGCCCAGATTGTGATTGAGCCCGAGTTGCGGGTCGGATAGCTGGCGGGCGCCAGCCCGTCCCTGCAACTGCAGATAATTTTCATAGATCATGCGCAAGCCCGACGCGCCAATGGGGTGACCAAAACATTTGAGGCCGCCATCGATCTGGCAGGGGTTGCTACCGTCGGCGTCGAAAGCGCCATCCAGTACGGCGGTCACCGCCTTGCCCTCTTCCGCTAATTGCAAATCTTCCATCGTCACCAACTCGGTAATTGAAAAGCAGTCATGCACCTCAGTCATGCTGATTTCTGTTTTCGGCTTTTTCACTCCGGCTTCGTCGTAGGCACGCTGTGCAGCTATGCGAGTCGTCTTCAGGTAGGAGCCATCCCAACTTTCATGGCTGGATTCGGTACCATTGGAAACCGCTAGTTGCAGCGCCTTGACGGCAACCAGATTGTCTTTGCCCAGGCTTCTGGCGATCTCAGGGGTGGTGACGATTGCACAGGCCGAGCCGTCGCTCACTCCACAGCAATCGAACAGTCCAATAGGCTCCGCTATGTAAGGCGCGTTCAGCGCCTGCTCTTCGGTGATTTCCCGGCGCAGGTGCGCCTTTGGGTTCTTGACGCCGTTGGCGTGGCTTTTAACCGAGACATGGGCCATGGCGCGCTTCAGATCGACCTGGTTAAGTTTGTGCTTGGCCCGGTAGCCCGTAGCAAGTTGAGCGAAAGCGCCGGGGGCCGACAGATTCGGCCAGTACATGTCGTTTTCAACGCCACGGGTGCGCTGAGGTAAGCCGCCATAGCCGGTGTCTTTGAGTTTTTCGACACCGAGGGCGAGGGCAATATCACAGGCGCCAGATGCCACGGCGTAAACTGCACCACGAAATGCTTCGGTGCCGGTGGCACACATGTTTTCGACCTTGGTGACAGGAATGTAGTTAAGTCGCAGTGCGATTGCCAGCGGCATGGCGCTGGAGCCGACGTTGAAGGTGTCGATGCCGGCTCCAAACCAGGCTGCGTCTATCCGCTTTCTTTCTATGCCTGCGTCCTCAATGCATTCTTCGAATGCTTCCACCATTAGATCCGCCGGGCTTGAATCCCAGCGCTCGCCGAACTTGCTGCACCCCATTCCAAGGATGACTACTTTGTCTTTAATGCCGCTGGCCATTTAGTATTACCTTTTATGATCTTTTAGTGTTAAGTCAATTGAGCATCCATAACGGCACGCTGCGCTCCCTTTTAACACTGGCACTATGTTATTCAGGTACCGCTTTCCAAAAATATTTTTTGAAACCACGCTGAGGATCGAATTGCTTGATTCGGAAATGCATCGTTAGCTTGGTACCGACATCAATTTTACCTGCTTCGACCTCGCTAAAGTCCATCATTAGTTTGCCGCCGCCGTCGAACTCCACCATGCCGAGATAGGCCGGTGGGTTCCAGTCGAAGGTCAGGCTATCAGCCGTCCAGCTTGCCACTGTGCCGGTTTTGTCGGCAAAGCGGTAATCATCCTGACTGTCCAGAGCATTACACTGGGGGTTTACACAATACCTCTCCCGGGGGATTTGCACGGTATCGCAGTCGCGACATTTGCCGCCGATGAATCCGGTTAGTAAATCTTTGCGGCGATTGTAGCCGGACAGGTAGGTCTGTTTATCAGATTCGGCGCGCTTGCCAATATCGCGCTGTAGCAAATTATTGAAACTAAGAAACTTGTTGTAATTGCCTTCTTCGCGGCGACAAGCCAGCGCGCCTTTCACTCCCGAGGCAGGTACACAATTAGCGACGGCCGCGGTTACGCGAAACAATAAGGCGTCGCAGCCCTGCCCGAATCCAATGAGGAGAATCAGATCTCCCGGTGCCGCCATTTCTATAGCCTTTGCCAACATAAGTATTGGCTGGGCAACGCCGGCGACGCCGACGCTGGCAATCTGATTATCGACCACAGTACCGGCATCTATGCCCAATGTCTTCGCCACTGCCGCCGGGGTACGAAGCTGATCGCTTGGGAGTATGAAGTGATTTATGTCAGCACTGCTCAGTGCAACGCTCTCTAATAATTTGTTCACCGCAGCAGGCACTATCTTTAAAAAACCTTCATCCCGAATCCAGCGCTCTTCCCAGCTATAGTCGAAACTGGCGTCTTCGCCCCGATAGTGATCGACGAAATCGACGCTAAGCGTCTCTGCGCCCAGGTATTCGGCGATCACATCCGTGCAGCCGACACTTAGCGTTGCCGCCGCATCGCCCCAGAGCATTTCTGAACGTGATCCAGCCATGCTGCGGCGGTGTTCGGAGGTAGCCAACAACGCGTTGTTAGGGATCTTGCTTTCCAGTAAAGAAATTAATGCCGACGTTGCCGCGCGCTGCGAGGAACTGACGTCCATACTGCGTATACGCTGACCGAGATTCAGGGCTTCGCCCAGCAGTACAGAATTTTGCCGGTCGAGGAATGGCAATGTGGTTGAGGCCAGATATAGTGAGTCGATGGCCTTATCACCGAGCGCTGAAAGGCAGTCCCGTGTCGCCTCTACTGCCATAGTGATGCTGTCTTCGTCCCAGTTACAGATACTACGCTCGCCTTTCGCCAAGGCTTTCAAGGACGGATCGAACCAGGCGTTAGCGGCAGCCATCGCCTGTTTGCTAAGCCGAGCGCGGGGGATGTAAACACCGTATGCAGTAATCCCAATCATTTCCCATTTCTCATAGTGTTCTCCCTATCACCAGCTTCATAAGCTCGGACCATCCACCATAGAACCGACGCACTCTTGAATCGACAAAAAGTCGGGAGATTGGATACTCGCACATATAGCCGTAGCCTCCAAAAAACTGTAGGCAATCGTGTCTCGTCGCCAAAGGAAGCCAGTCAAACGCAGGCGCTGCGTCGCTATCAATTTCCCCTTACGGGATTAAATCAGAGAGTTGCAGTGTAACTGCGGTTAGCTGTTGGAATTCTTAAGCAGAGAGTTCAGCACATGATCCTCCCATTTGCCATCGATCAATAAGTACTGTTTCGCATAGCCTTCTATTTCAAACCCAAGACTTTTCAGCAAGCCCGCGGAGCGTTCATTGGCCGGCATATGATTGGCCATGATGCGATGTAGTTTAAGCTCATTAAACGCATAGTCGATGGCGTGCATGACAATTGGTTTCATGGAGCCAGAGCCTTGGTATCGCTCCGATATCGAATAGCCGATGTGGCAGGCCTGAAACATTCCACGCACGATATTACCCAGGGAGCATGCACCGATGACATAGGATTCGGTTGCGTCGGTACCGATGAAGTGAGCGGACAGGCGATTTTCGAGTTCGATTTGCCTTTCTTCGAGCCTGCGTTTCCAGGACCGTACTGAATGATGGCCCGCTGGTACCGTCGGGCTCCACCTGCGAAAGTGGCGCTCATTGACCGCATAGAAGTTCGCAAGAATTACTTCATGACCGGGCTTGGCTAAAACAATTTTCATAGAGCAATTGGGTTAGCGCCGGTCCACCAGCGCGGCGTCGATCAGATGGCTGAATTCTTCGCGAAACCCGCCACCACTGGAAGGCGAAACCTGGGCCATGATTACGATAGTGGTTGCCTGCACGGGGTCGACAAAGAAACGGGTACCAGCCGAGCCGTCCCACCAGATTGTGCCCGCCGATACAGGAAAATCGTAGGCCGCGGGGTCCATCACCAGGTTGAACCCACCCAGGGTCCAGCCCGATCCGAGCCAGTATCCCCGGGTGCCGATTGGCATAGCCTGTACCGGTACGGCGTTCTCGTACATTAGTTTCGCTGTTTCCGGCTGTAACAATTGCTTGCCATTGAAAGTACCGCCGTTTAGAACCATCTGCACGAAGTGCATATAGTCCATGACCGAACTCAGCAGGCCGACGCCACCCTCGATCAATTTTGGTCTTGCAGTCCAGGCGACTGATTCGATTTGATAGGGCTTGAGCTGACCATCTGCAGGCCGATAGAGCTCAGCAATTCTTTCGGCATCGCTACCCTCAGCCCAGAACATCGTGTCATTCATAGCAAGAGGTTCAAACAGGTTTTTCTGCAGGTATTCCTCGAAAGGCTCGCCAGACCAAATCTCAACAAGTTTGCCGAGGATGGTGGCGTGGATGCCATAGCGAAACTCAGTGCCTGGGTCTTGAAACAGAGGAACCCTGGCGGCATTACCGACCATCCGATCCAGAGAAATATTTTTGTCCCGCACGTTGTTCTCACGATAGAGCGCCGAACTTCTACTTCCCAGACCAGAAGTATGTGTTAGCAAATGCGCCACGGTGATGTCAGCTGTGCGCGGTTTGGTTTGTGACAGGTCGGTGCTGGATGAATCAAGTAGCACGCGCTGTGCTTCGAACTCAGGAAGGTACATCTTGATAGGATCGTCGAATTGAAACTTGCCTTGCTCGTACAATTGCAACACGGCAGCGCTGGTGATTTGCCGGCTCATGGAGTACAGGCGAAACAGGGCATCGCTCTGCATAGGCTTGCTCTGCTCCAGATTCATCTGCCCCAAGGCCTTGAAGTAAACCAATTTGCCATCTCTGGCCACCGCAGCGACGACACCAGCAATGTCGCCGTTTGCTATGTGCTGTTGCAGCGATTCGGTGGCTCTGTCGAGTGCTACGGCGTTAAAACCAAGGCTATCTGGTGCAGCGATTTCCATGTCTTGTGCAGTAACCCATTGGATAAATCCAAACTGCAGTAATGATAAAGCTAACAGCTGTGCAATTTTTTTAATCATCTTCTATCTCCGGGCTAAGCAGCTGCTGCCAAGAAAATTCTGTGTCTGCCAGCGCAATGAAATACGGATTGAGTAATTCTGGCTTCTGATTGTAGCGCAGCGGTTCGAATTCAGTAGTATAAATTTCCCCACCCGCTGCAACAAGCACGGCGTGGGCAGCGGCTGTATCCCACTCACAGGTGGGGGCTAGCCGCGGATAAATGTCGGCGGAGCCGTCCGCCAGCAGACAGATTTTCAATGAACTACCCATGCTGACAACTTCGGTCGCAGCCAGCTTAGCTTCGATTCTGTGGATGAGCTTGTCAACCTCTGCGCCACGGTGGCTTCTACTGGCTACAACGCGCACGGCGGCGCTCGCCCGCACTTTTTGCGTAGCAATGGCAAAACTATCGCCCGCTGCATCCTGCTTCCAGGCACCAACTCCGATTTTGCCGAGATAGGTGACAGCAGTAACTGGCACATGCACTACGCCAAGACTGGCCTGGCCGGCATCGATCAAAGCAATATTGACGGTGAACTCACCGTTACCTTTGATAAACTCCTTGGTACCATCAAGCGGATCAACCAACCAGTATCTGTCCCAGTTCCGCCGAATTTCGAAATCGATTGCATCCGACTCCTCAGAAAGAATGGGAATAGCGGGGGTAAGGCATTGCAGCCGCTGGACGATTAGCTGGTGCGCACGTCGATCGGCTTCCGTTAGAGGAGAATTATCGGTTTTTAGCGTGACCTCTATTTTTTTATCCTGATTGTATACGCTCAGAATTTCCTGCCCGGCGGCTACGGCAATATCTCTAACTTCGTCAAGTTGCTGGTCGTTCCACATATAACTTATCCAACTGAAGAGATATAATTTCCGCCACTGTAGACGCTGCATGTTGCATTAGCGGTTTAAACTTATCAACTTGTTCCCCAAACGGAGATCGGTCATGCCGCCCTGGTCAGCCATCGATACCATTATGTTCGATATGGACGGTACGCTGCTGGATCTGCATTTCGACAACTATTTTTGGCTCACTTTAGTACCCAGCGCTTACGCTGAGACCCACGGCGTAGATCAGCACACGGCCAGGGACATAATAAAAGGCAAGTACGAGGAGGTACACGGCACCCTGGATTGGTATTGCATTGATTACTGGGAGCGAGAACTGAAGTTGGATATTAGCTTCTTGAAATCGACGCTCAGCCACAAGATAAATATTCGGCCCAATGTAGAGAAATTTCTGCAAGAATTACAGCCCACGAACAAACGAATCCTGCTCATAACCAATGCTCACCCTGCCAGCCTCGACATAAAAATGCGGCACACCGGCATAGCCGACTACTTCCACCAGCTTATCAGCTCCCACAGCCTCAATCTGGCCAAGGAAAACCACGGCTTCTGGCAACGTTTGCAACGGCTCGAGCAATATGATCCCGAGCGCACGCTACTGTTCGACGATTCACTTCCGGTTTTACGTCAAGCCAGGCGAGAGGGCATTAAACACCTCTACGCCATCAAACAACCTGACAGCCAGAGGCCGAGTCTGGACCCTGGTGAATTTCCCCAGATAGATGATTTTGAGCAGATTATGCCCTCGCAAGCGGCCGTCGATAAATTCAGCTTGGTGTAAAGGCAGCATATGCAAAAGCCACGAAGCAAAGGCAATTCGAAACAACTACAACGAGTCCGTCTCGATAAGTGGCTATGGGCCGCGCGCTTCTATAAAACTCGCGCCCTCGCCAAGCGCGCTGTCGAAGGGGGTAAGGTACGCTGTGAGAAAGACAGAGCCAAGCCTAGCAAAGACATCGAAATAGATATGGAAATCAGTCTGCGGCAAGGCTTTGATGAGAAAACGGTGATAGTAACAGCACTTTCAGACCAACGTCGCGGTGCCCCGGAGGCACAGCTATTGTATGCCGAGACGGAGGCAAGCGTGGCCAAACGTCTGGCTCTCGCGGTACAACGCAAAACCCAGCCCTCAGTATGGCCATCGGCCAGCAAACCTAACAAGAAACAACGGCGCCTAATCCACAAATTCAAACAGGGAGAGTAACTCTCTGGGTCGTCGGTCAGTTCTCGCTGAACTCTGCCGCCAGTTCCCCCGCCTGTAGATATTTGGCATAATGCCGCTCTCCACAGGGAGCGCACGCAAATTAAGGTGTAGCGCCATTAGTAGTATCAGGAGTGACCTTGGCCAAGCAATACACCGAGTGCCTGCAGCGTTACCGGTTGCCCGAATTCAATTCTGCGTGGGGGGCTGTGCGTCGGGGTATTGAAAAAGAAAGCTTGAGAGTCTCTCCCACTGGCCATATTTCCCAATCTGCCCATCCAGAAGCCCTGGGCTCGGCCCTCACCAATCCCTATATCACTACCGATTTTTCCGAATCCCTCCTTGAATTTATTACTCCTGCCTACCAGGACATCGATAAATGCTTGAAATTATTGGAAAATATTCACCGTTTTACCCTGCAAAACCTCGAAAATGATGAGATGTTGTGGGTAGCAAGCATGCCCTGCCCGCTGGGAACCGACGTAGAAATTCCTATAGCCCAGTACGGCAGTTCCAATATCGGTAAGATGAAGACCCTTTACAGACACGGCCTGAGCCATCGTTACGGCAGTCTGATGCAGGCTATATCCGGACTGCATTACAATTTTTCCATGCCGGAGTCTTTCTGGGAGCCCTATCAGCGCATTTGCCAACACAGCGGCTCGCTGCAGGAGTTTCAGACCGAGAAGTACCTGTCCCTGATACGGAATTTCCATCGCTATTCCTGGTTGCTGATTTATCTGTTTGGGGCATCTCCGGCTGCCTGCAAGTGTTTTGTGCAGGGGCGAGACCACGGGCTAGCCGAATTCGATGAGCACAGCCTGTACCTGCCTTATGCAACTTGTCTGCGCATGGGAAATCTTGGCTATAAAAGCGAGGCTCAGAAATCTCTATTTGTTTGCTATAACGAATTGGATACCTATATGGACTGTCTGCATCAGGCGATCAATACACCTTATGGGGAATACGAAAAAATCGGCCAGATAAAAGACGACGAGTACCTGCAAATCAACACTAACCTGCTGCAGTTGGAAAACGAGTTCTACAGTACTATCCGCCCCAAGCGCAACGTAGAACCCAATGAACGACCTTTACAGGGACTCACAAAGAGAGGCATCGAATATATGGAGGTGCGAGCCCTGGATTTGAATCCGTATTTGCCATTGGGCATCGATGCGGAACAGATTCGCTTTCTCGATACCTTCTTACTACATTGCCTGTTGGCGGAAAGCACCGAGTGCCACGAAGCCGAGTTCTTCGAGGTTGACAGCAACCTGGCATTGGTTGTGGAACAGGGCCGCAATCCCGATTTGATGTTAATGCAGGAGGGCGCAGCAAAATCGATGCAGGCATGGGCCCACGAACTGTTACAGGATCTTGAACACAGCGCCACAATTTTAGATCAGGTTCACGGTGATAATGGCTACCAGTCCAGTCTTGAAAACCAGGCCGCCAAGTTGGCTGATCCGGACCTGACGCCGTCAGGAAAAATTATAAAGGAAATGAAAGAGAATCAATTGTCTTTCTTTGATTTTTCTATGCAGCAAAGCAAAAAGCATAAAGCATTCTTTCAAAATAATGGTCTGGATGCAGAGACACTAAAAATGATGCAGGACACAAGCGCTATCTCCAAACTAAATCAAAGAGATATTGAGGCCGAAGACGATATTAGCTTCGATGAGTTTCTCAAGCTCTGGAACGAGGAATAAATAATGGCATTAGTAATTCCCAGCAACCGAATTATTAACGCGGGCATATTTCTAGCCTGCGTAGCGACAATTGGTATCGTGCTCTACATGGAGCATGTGATGTTTTTATCGCCCTGCGGTCTGTGCATCACCCAGCGCGTGTTCGTCATATTGTGCGGCTTCGTCTGCCTCGCCTCCGCCATCCATAATCCCGCCAGCATGGGCCAAAAATATTACGCGTTCGGCGCGGCGTCTATGTGTGTCTTCGGTAGCTATTTCGCGGGTCGGCAGATTTGGTTGCAACATTTGCCTGAAGATCAGGTGCCTGCCTGCGGTCCGGGGCTAACCTATATCTATGATAATTTCCCCTTCATGGAGACGCTTAGTTTCCTGTTGAAAGGTGATGGCAATTGTGCGGAAGTACACTTTCGACTATTCGGCGTGCTTACCATTCCGGAGATGGCCATGGTGGCCTTTGTTGCACTTTTCAGCATCTGCATGTACATCGCGTTTCGCCATCAGCCCGAAGCGGCTTGATGCTTCAGCCAGGGATCCTCTGAATATCTATAGTAAAAAATTCTACTGGTCAGGCTCTGCTTACATTTCCATGTTAGCAGCAGCTGCCACCAGCCGAGCCCGAACTGTGATCGCTGCCCTTGGTTTCGCTGGCCGGACGTAAGCTGCCGGCAGGCGCACAAAAAATTTCAGCGGCCTTGGGCTCGACTGGATTCACGCCAATGAAGTCAGCTTGCTGCGGCCCTTCCATGAGCATTTTAAAGCTGCGTTCGCACACAGCGATGCGATCCCCGCGCGGGTAGATGTGGCCCTCATCGTCACGCACTTCGCTGTAAGGGCCCTTGTAGATCACTGCCTGTCCGATATCCAGACATTCCTGGGGAGAAGGTTTCACTGCCATTAAAGTGACAGATCTGAATTCGATCCCTTCCACCACCTGCCAGGGGTGTTGGTCCCACTTGTCGTAATTTACCAAAACAAAGCCGGCATCAAGAAAGGCCTGGGCGAATTGTTTTTCCTGGAAGGCGCCCGAGATGCATCCGGTCCAAAGCTCCTCGTTGTCTTGTAAATGTTGCGGCACCGATTCGTCACTGACAATGTCAGCGATGGCGACGCGACCGCCGGGTTTGAGTACTCTGAATATTTCGCTGAGCATCTGTGTGCGATCGGTTTCTGCAACCAAATTCAACACGCAGTTAGACACAACCAGGTCAACGCTGTCGCTGGCAATGAGGGGGCGTTCGCTGCGCTGCGTGGACTGCCACTGCTCAAACTGTTGCATCGACTCGTTGCACTGAATCGGATTCGCTGTGAGGAATTCATTCATCGCCTCCACGTCCAGTGCCAGATCCTGAATATAGCCTTTCAAAAACTGGACCCTGTCCCCGCCTAATTTCTCCGCCATTTCTGCCTGATGCTTACGCGCTAGCGCCAGCATCTCATCGGTCATGTCTACGCCGATGATGTGGCCCTCGTCGCCCACCAGCTGCGCCGCCATGTAGCAAATTTTACCGCCGCCGCTGCCAAGATCGAGAACTGTGTCCCCCTCTTTTACGTAACGCGATGGATCGCCACAGCCATAGTCCCGGTCGATGATTTCCTGAGGCAACAACTGTAACAGGCTGGCGTCATAGTCCACCGGGCAACAAAGTGCCTCCTGCCTTTCTTTGGCTCCCTCTGCGTAACGCTCTGAGACTTTGGTTTCGACCTGCGCCTGGATATTCATTAGTTTATTCCCGAATAATTCAATTCTTGTGTTGCGTCTAACCTCTGAGCCAACGGAAGTATTTCTCCGCCAAGGCAATATACTTTTCTGGCAACCTCGCACTGCGCCATGCATTGGCGGCAAATTTGTTCGCTTCCAGCAGGGTAGGGTAAATATGGGTAACGGCGGATATCTTGCCCAGTCCCATACCGTGGGTCATCGCGAAGACGAATTCGCCAATGAGCTCACCTGTATGATAACCGACAATGGTAACACCGAGTATTTTGTCTTTGCCCGGCACGGTCAACACTTTTATGAAACCCCGTGCTTCGCCATCGGCTAGGGCCCGATCATGCTTATCCAGCTCATAGCGAGTAATCTCGTAAGCAATGCTACGTTGCTTCGCGTCTTCTTCGCTGAGACCGACCCTGGCCACTTCCGGGTCTGTAAAGGTGGCCCAGGGCACTACGTCATAATTGGCCTGCGAACGCCAGAGGCCGCCAAGCAGCGCGTTTAGCGAGGCAAACCAGGCCTGAAAGGAGGCCATATGGGTAAATTGATAGGGGCCGGCGACATCACCGCAAGCGAATATATTGGGAAATGCCGTCTGCATCGAGTTGCTAACCTCAATGGTGCCCTGGGGGGTAAGCGGCATAGCCAGTTGTTCCAGGCCAAAGTCCTCAACATTGGGCTTGCGGCCTATAGCCAGCAGTACTTTGTCAAATTCGACCTTAACAAGCTGCCCTTTGTGTTCCGCCTCCATAAAATTCACAGCATCGACGGCTGCAAATCTTGTTAGTCGATGGTCGGTGAGAACATTGATGCCCTGCTCCTCGAACTGCTGCGTTACCAGGGCGGAAACTTCCGGATCTTCTCTCGGCATAATTCGAGACGCCATATCTACCTGGGTTACCTGCGCACCAAGATTGCTAAAGGCCTGGGCCAGCTCGCATCCAATCGGTCCGCCGCCAACCACCAGTAAGCGTTGCGGTAGCTCTCTGAGGGCCCAGATGGTATCCGATGTCAGGTAGTCGACCTGGTCCAGGCCCGGTATGGGTGGCACCAGAGGTCTCGCCCCGGTAGCCACAATAATGGCTCGAGTCGTAATACTGCGCCCATCGACACTGACCTTATAGGGCGACTCGATTCTCGCCTCGCCGATAACACACTCCACCCCCAACGAGGTGAAGCGCTCAACCGAATCATGGGGTTCAATCGCAGCAATAATTCCCTGCACACGCTCCATCACTGCCGCGAAATTGACGTTACCCGTGGCACCTTCTATGCCAAATTTTTTCGCGTGTTTGATGTATGACATGATGCGGCCACTACGTATCAGCGACTTGCTGGGCACGCAGCCGGTGTTGAGGCAATCACCACCCATCTTGTGCTTTTCTATCAATATGACTTTTGCTTTCGCACCAGCCGCAATCAATGCAGCCACCAGGCCCGCCGAGCCTCCTCCAACCACCACCACATTGGCGTCGAATTTTTTCGGTTTGCCGTAACCCCTCATCACCTTGTTGCGCGCAACCACGCCGAGCACAAACTTTGCCAGCAAAGGCAGCGCGCCTAAAAGTACGAATGAAAACAGCACGGATCCACTCACCAGACCTGACAGTGAAGTAATTTGAGCGAGCTCGGAACCCACGTTGACGAATACGATAGTGCTGGCGAACATCCCAGCCTGACTCGCTAAATAGTAGGAAGACGTTTTAATGGGCGTTAAACCCATTAACAGATTTACCATGAAATAAGGAAATACCGGCACCATACGAATGCTGAACAAATAAAACGTACCGTCTTTCTCCATGCCCTTGTTTATGGGGGCCAGATAGTCGCCAAACCTGGACTGCACCCAATCTCGTAGCAGTAGTCGGGAAGCCAGAAACGCCCCGGTGGCACCTATGCTGCTGGCGAAGGAAACCAACAGAGTGCCCCAAAACAAGCCAAAAATGGCTCCACCCGTTAGGGTAATGAGAATCGCACCAGGTATAGACAGCCCCGTAGCCAGAACGTAACCGAAGAAATAGATCGCTGCCGCAGTGGCGAAATTGTCGTCCTTGTAGGCCTGAATCTGAGCCAGTTGGGATTGAATAAAATCCAGCGTCAGATACTGTCCAAGATCGAATAGAAAGTAGGACCCTATGGCGACGGCTATGAGCCCCAGCAGCAATATTTTCGATTTATTCACTAAAGTTAAACCTTCGGTTTTGAGCACAGTTAATGGAGATAATAACGTAGATACGAGCTAGGGCACCTCTGAATAACACGGCGTAGCTCTCAGCTGGGCGCCAGACAATGCGGGGTGGCGTTCACTTTCTCGAGACCTGGGGATTTAATAGTTTATCCTTGCCATCGACAAGGCTATGCTAAAGCGCTTGCAAGATAGCCCGAAAAGCGACTATAAACCTTCACATTTCATAAGTTAAGAGATTCCAAGCCTTGCCAAACTTCGATTTCAGCCGCCAGTTCCCAGTTAGCCGTATGCGGCGCATGCGCCGAGATGACTTCAGCCGTCGACTGATGCGAGAAACACGCTTGACCACAGATGACCTGATCTTTCCTATTTTTATTGTCGATGGCGAGAAACAGCGACAGGCTATCCAGTCCATGCCTGGTATCTTCCGCCTCAGTATCGACGAATTACTCACCGAAGCAGAAGAACTGGTGGCCCTGGGCATCCCCGCCATAGCCTTGTTTCCTTGTCCTGTGGATGGAGTAAAAACTGAAGATGGGCGCGAGGCCTATAACACTGAAGGCCTGGTGCAAAATGCAGTGCGTGCCCTGAAAGCTAGCGCGCCTGAACTGGGCGTGATTACGGATGTAGCGTTGGATCCCTACACCACCCACGGCCAGGACGGAATAATCGATGACAAGGCCTATGTCCTCAATGATGAGACGGTTGCCGTGCTGGCCAGGCAGGCACTGTCCCATGCCGAAGCTGGTGCTGATATCGTCGCACCTTCAGATATGATGGATGGGCGAGTCGCCGCTATTCGCACCATCCTCGAAGAAAATGGCCATATTCACACCCGCATACTGGCGTATTCTGCCAAGTATGCCTCTAGCTATTATGGCCCCTTCCGTGATGCCGTGGGATCCAGCAGCAATCTGGGCAGCGGCAATAAATACAATTATCAAATGGATATGGCTAATAGTGACGAGGCATTACAGGAAGTTGCCCTGGATTTGGCCGAAGGTGCCGACATGGTTATGGTCAAGCCGGGCATGCCCTATCTGGATATTGTCAGCCGGGTGAAGAATGAGTTTCAGGTACCGGTTTTTGTCTACCAGGTGAGCGGGGAATACGCCATGCACATGGCAGCAGCGCAAAATGGCTGGCTTGACGAAAATGCGGTGGCAATGGAATCTCTGATAGCGATCAAGCGCGCCGGCGCCGACGCGATTCTCAGCTACTTTGCCAAAAAAGTCGCCATCTTGATGCAACAATAAGCAGTTAACTCGGGTCACGTGTAGCAAGCTTGGGACCACGAAATAGCAGGCCTGCGGTCATGCCGAGACTTCGAATTACTCATCAGAGGCTCCCCAGCAATAGATTACCACTTGAAACCTGAGATTTTGAGCTTATCATAGCCGGGTACAGAAAATAGGCACAAATAGACTAGTTAAAATTAAAACAGGTATTTCCCAGATCGTGTAATCCAGCTCTTCACGAGCCTCCGAAGTTTCCCAATTACACAATCAAACACTCTCCAAATAAAGGAACTAAAGTATGAGCGGAAACATCGTTCACATCTCTGATAGCAGTTTCGAACAAGACGTATTAAAGGCTGAAGGCCCCGTCCTAGTGGACTTTTGGGCGGAATGGTGCGGGCCGTGCAAAATGATTGCCCCGGTATTAGAGGAACTCGCAGAGGAATACGACGGCAAGATGAAGGTTTGTAAAATGGACGTGGACGCGAACACCGACACTGCCCCAAAATATGGCATTCGAGGCATTCCTACGCTGATAATTTTTAACAATGGTGACGTCGCCGGCACCACGGTTGGCGCACTTTCCAAATCTCAGCTATCTGCTTTTATTGACAGCGTGATTTAAATTGCGTTTAATGTGGTATCTCACCTATCCACGAGATACCACAATGCGTGGGATTCTCTGATTTAACACAAACCAATAATTCAAATCAATTTTCCTGAACGCATTTCTGGACAGCTGAAAATCTCTGATCTATTTCATGACACATGGGGCGTCTGATCTTTCACAGCACTCTAAACCTTTGAATTTTGAAGAAAATTAATTAGATGGGAAAGAAGATAGCTATTGAACTAATCGTTGGATGACATTTTATATTAGGTAAATGAAAACAATTATCTGGTCGCTAATTAATTGCCGACAAGCGACCATCTATTCGAGTCCACCGAAGTCTAGTCTCCATCCCACAGAAACTTTAAGCCCAATAAAACCCGAAAACTCTTAAACCTAAAAACTAATTCTCATACTTTATTCCTAAATTCCTATGATACTTGAACGTGGATAACCGCTCCATTCTTGCGGCTCAACCACGATCCAGCACGTTTAAACCAACTAATTCCTCCAAGAAGATTATTCATCATGAATTTGACCGAACTCAAGCAGAAACCAATCGCCGAACTTGTTAGTACCGCGCATGAAATGGGGTTGGAAAACGTTTTACGCACGCGCAAGCAGGATATAATTTTTGTAATCCTGAAGAAACACGCAAAAAACGGCGAAGATATTTACGGTGATGGTGCCCTCGAGATTTTACAGGACGGTTTTGGTTTTCTACGCTCTGCAGATTCATCCTATTTGGCAGGACCTGACGATATTTATGTATCACCAAGTCAGATTCGCCGCTTCAATCTACGAACGGGCGATACCGTAGCTGGAAAAATTCGACCACCCAAGGACGGCGAACGCTATTTTGCCTTACTCAAAGTCAGCGAAGTCAACTTCGACAAGCCCGAAGGGTCCCGACACAAAATTCTCTTCGAAAACCTCACCCCGCTTTTCCCTGACGACCGCATGAAGCTGGAAATTGGCAATGGCAGCGCCGAAGATCTTAGCGCTCGAGTCATAGACTTGGTAGCGCCAATTGGTAAGGGTCAGCGTGGTTTAATCGTTTCCCCACCGAAGGCCGGTAAGACGCTCATTCTGCAAAATATGGCGCAGTCAATTACGCGGAACAACCCGGAGTGTCGACTCATCGTTCTGTTGATAGATGAACGTCCGGAAGAGGTCACCGAGATGCAACGTTCGGTCAGGGGTGAAGTCGTTGCCAGTACGTTCGATGAACCCCCATCGCGTCACGTGCAGGTGGCCGAGATGGTCATCGAAAAAGCCAAACGTTTAGTCGAGCATAAGGAAGACGTGGTAATTCTGCTGGATTCTATTACTCGGCTGGCACGAGCCTATAACACGATTGTGCCATCATCGGGCAAAGTATTGACCGGTGGCGTCGATGCACACGCACTAGAGAGACCAAAGCGCTTCTTTGGCGCGGCTCGTAATCTTGAAGAAGGTGGCAGCCTGACAATCATAGCCACTGCCCTGATTGAAACCGGCTCAAAAATGGATGAAGTAATCTACGAAGAATTCAAGGGCACTGGTAACATGGAACTGCATCTGGATCGTAAAGTTGCAGAAAAGCGTATCTATCCGGCGATCAATGTACGCCGATCCGGTACTCGGAAAGAAGAACGACTGACAACAGAAGAAGAATTACAACGCATATGGATCTTGCGCAAATTACTTAGCTCGATGGAAGACGTGCAGGCAACCGAGTTTATCCTGGACAGATTAAAGGGTACCAAGACCAACGAAGAATTTTTTAATTCGATGAAGCGCAAATAAGTCGAACAATAAAACAACACCCAACTCAATCTCTGCGAACTAAACTGTAAATATGTCATTTAAAGACTTGCGAGATTTTATTGAACTACTGGAAGCAGAAGGTGAATTAAAGCGTATTACAACCGAAGTAGATCCCTATCTCGAAGTAACCGAAATCAGCGACCGCACTCTCCGCAATGGTGGTCCCGCCCTCTTATTCGAAAACCCAAAAGGCTCATCTATTCCGCTATTGGCAAATTTATTTGGCAATACCCGGCGCATAGCGTTGGCAATGGGACAGGAAGATATTTCAGGGCTTAGAGATGTTGGCAAGCTGCTGGCATTTTTAAAAGAGCCAACACCCCCGAGTGGCTGGAAAGACTTATGGCAGAGCCTGCCAAGCTACAAGAGTGTGCTAAACATTGCACCCAACGTAAAAAAATTCGCACCCTGCCAGCAAGTGGTTATAGCAGAAGAAGATGTTGATCTGAGCTTTCTTCCCATTCAGACCTGCTGGCCTGGTGACGTCGCACCACTGGTGAGCTGGCCCCTGGTCATCACCCGTGGACCGGAGAAAGAAAGGCAGAACCTCGGCATCTACCGCATGCAGCTTTTGTCTCCCAATAAATTAATAATGCGATGGCTCTCACATCGAGGCGGCGCCCTGGATTTCAAGGAATGGCAACAACGCCATCCCGGCAAGCCCTTCCCTGTTTCTGTTGCCATCGGTGCCGATCCGGCAACTATTTTGGCGACGGTCACTCCGATACCGGATACTCTGTCTGAATATGCATTCGCAGGTTTGCTACGTGGCAGTAAAACCGACGTAGTTAAATCCCTGAGCAACGATCTGCAAGTTCCTGCCAGTGCGGAAATAGTACTGGAAGGCGTGATCGAAGCAGATGAGGTCGCCGAAGAGGGTCCCTATGGCGACCACACCGGGTACTATAACGAAGTGGAAAAATTTCCCGTGTTTACGGTGAAACGCATCACTCACAGAAAAGATCCGATCTATCACAGCACCTACACTGGCAGGCCACCGGATGAGCCGGCGATGCTGGGAGTTGCTCTCAACGAAGTGTTTGTACCGATTCTGCAGAAGCAATTCCCAGAGATTGTTGATTTTTATTTGCCACCGGAAGGCTGCTCGTACCGTATGGCAATCGTTAGCATGAAGAAGCAATATCCGGGTCATGCCAAGCGCGTGATGATGGGAGTCTGGTCCTTTCTACGTCAGTTCATGTACACCAAATTCGTGGTGGTAGTGGATGATGACATCGATATTCGACAGTGGGAGGATGTGATCTGGGCTATTACTACACGCATGGACCCCGCGCGGGATACCGTGCTGATCGAAAACACGCCTATCGACTACCTGGATTTTGCCTCGCCGGTTTCCGGACTCGGTTCGAAGATGGGCCTGGATGCGACTAACAAGTTGCCCGCTGAGACCGAAAGAACCTGGGGCACGCCAATAGCCATGAGCGACACGGTAAAAAAACGCGTAGATGACATATGGCATGAACTTGGTATCGACAAAGATTCTTGACGGTTCGCTGGCAGCTCATTGAAAATGAATCAAATTCTCTCTAGCAGCTTGTTGAAAAGCTCTCAGGCTAGTGCGTGACCTTGCTGTCTGAGGGCATCGGCAGCTCAGGCGATGCCGCCCCAATCAGATCGCCGTAGTTTTTCAAGTACTCTTCACCGGCTTCGTATTCCCCCAGATGTTTTAGCAGGCGGCCCAATTCACCATAGGCCTCCGCGCTGGGAGAAATTTTAATACTGGCGCGGTAATAGTCCTTGGCTTTTCCCCATAGTTGATTGCGCATACAAATCCGGCCCAGACTAAGCAACAATGTGCTGTTGGCTGGACGAGTTTTGAGCCAGCCTTCGGCATGAATTAATTGCTGCGGGTTTGTGCCTAGATCCTGCTCGCCGTAACGTAGTATTGTGGCATCGCTCCAACTGCGAGACAGGGCGTTTTCCATTACCTTCGATGCCTCTTCCTTTTCGCCCCGCTGAATTAAAAGCTCGATGTAGTGCTTGACTATTTTCTCGTCTTCCCGGTAACGAGACGGTGCTTTTCTCCACAACTTTGACAGCCTGGCAACGTCTGCTGCCTCAGCACTATCGCCGCTGGATGAAGCATACAACTCCTCAACAAAAACCCTTTTCCGAATCAGTTCGACTTCATCCTTATCAATAATTTTTAGTTTTTTCAGAGTTGGAACCAGGGCGCCAAGCTGTTCCCAGTCTTCCAGTTTCACATACACTTTTTTCAGCAGTTGCAACAGCGTGGCATCGTTCAACGAGCTTTTCTTTAGTTGTTCCAACACGGCGAGACATTGCTCCAACTGACCCGACTTGAACAGCAATTGCGCCTTCAAAGAGTTAATCGTTGAGCGTGCTCCAGGATAATTTTCTTCTGCTTGTTGCAGACAGTTCATCCAGGATTGCCTGTCACCCATCTCGTAGGCTGCAGAGGCAGCAACAAGATAGTTAACCACGGTGGCATCGGCATCATTGCTACTCTTGCTAAGCAAGCTGTAACTCGATTGCCAGTTGCCGCGGACAAAATAGAGCAAACCTTCCGTCGTCTTACTACGCGCTTTGGCTTTGCGTTTGCGAGAATAGTTACGACCATAGCGCACCAGGTGCCAGGGATTTACCCAATCGAAAATCAACAGCGTTGCCCGCGCAAGCACATAGAATATGGCAGCAGCAGCCAACAGGGCGAACAGGCTGGTTTCGAAGGTATAGTCGCCGAAGGCGATGAGCAAATAACCCGGGTCGCCAGGGAATCCAGAATAGAGCGACAGTAACAGGGCCATCACTATGGCCAGCAAACTAAAGATAAACAACTTTATCATAAACTTGTTGATCGCTGCCCGGCATTGACCTGGCTGATCAATTCAAGGGATTGGCTCAGTACTGGTAGCGCTGGCTCGATGTCTATCGCTTCCAGCTCGAGCAGATCATTCAATACAGCTTGCCCCGCTGCGGTGTCGGTCGCGACATAACTTTGAATCCATTGCCTGCTTTTGCCCAGACTCTGTCGATAGAGCTCACCATCCCGCAGCAGCAGGGCAAGTTGAGCTTGCTCGAGCATGAGGCGCAAATTCTGCCTGATAGTATTTTCCGATCCCGGCGCCAACATCGCTGTCGGTGACTCTTCCCACTTACGCCAAACGAACACGGAGCCGAGAAAATCCAGGCTGGCATCCAACCAGCCAGTGGTAGTGGTATTACTACCGGGGCTGGCATTGAGCTCCAGCGTCTCGGTACTCGGAGAGCGGCGATTTTCAAAATTTTGTCGCATGGAGTTTAGCATCTCCACATTGCTCAGTTGGCTGGCAATGTTATCGATGCGTATGTACAAGCCTTCCCGGTCAATGGCATCAATATTGCGAAGCTGGAGTAGTTCGGCAGAGATCGCCTGCCGCACGGCATACACTCTGTTGCTGCCGGAAACAAGGAGTGCGGCATCTGCACCTTCTAACAATGCGATCGCCGAGTGGCTATCGGCTTGCAACGATAATTTCTGGCTCGCCATGCCCAGCAAATATTCCGCTTCCAGCAGTTTCCAGTCCAGGCTGGGCTCGACACTGGTATTGGCTTGCTGGCTCTGGAGCTCGGCGAGCTGCTGCCGCAGTTGGCTAACTTCGACATCGAAATCTGACTGCAGCTGGCGTACCGCAAAATCGTCAACGGGCTGTGAGGCCTCGGTAAGATCGCTCTGTAGTTGCTGCAACTGTGTAGATTGTGCAGACAGCGCGAGACCAAGCTGCTGATTCTCCTGCGTCAGAGAGCTCAAGTTAGCCTGCAACACGCGCTGTTGATAGGCCAGAAACAGAACCCCCGTAAGCACCGGCAGAAAAAGCGCGATAATCACGACAATCCGGCGTTTGGCGATCTGTTGACGGCTGTTGCGTCCGCTAGCTTTCGCGCTATTGCGCTTCGAAAGCTCGTCGAGAATTTTCGGTGTTTCTGGTGTTTCTGACACTGCTTTGCCTTTTGCTTGATTGCTGTGAAAGCTTCACTGTAGTGTGCTTGCTCGCGCGTTGCAGTAACAGACTTTGCCCTATCTGTTTTTGTCGGCTAATAGCTCCAACGCTGCAATGAAAGACAGGGTATCGGCGCCCTCGGCGTTAATGACACGAGCGAATCCAGATCGTACTGCCTGTTGTGCAACCCTGACCGAGGGCACCAGTAATGGTAGCAGACCCAATTGTGCTTTGTTATCGGTCAGTAGCGAGTCCAGCCTGGCCAGTGACTCCATGCTGGTGACCGTCAGCACATTCACGGAATTGTCCTGCAAGCTTTGACAAAATTCCCTGGAGTCGTGGTCAATCGACCGGCGCTGATAGACTTCCAGGTAATCCAACTCCGCACCTCTTGACGACAAGGTGTCGGCAAGCAACTCACGTCCACCCTGGCCGCGGAAAATGGCGATTCGCTTGCCATCTACATGCTTCAACTCGGCTAGCTCCAGCAAGTCTTCAGAGCTCATGCCGGCACCAGAGTATATTGCCTCGCAAGCAATTTGCTCCGATAACACCTGTGCCGTGGTGGCTCCTATGGCAATCACACAGATGTGCTCCGGCAACCGGGGCCAGTAGTCATTTATCCAGCTGGCAGCGTAACGCACCGCGTTGCTGCTGACGAAAATCAATAGCTGATATTTATCCAGCTCTCGAATCTTGTGCTCCAGCGCCTGCACCGACGACGCCTTCTGCAAGGCTTTAATTTCTATGAGGGGAATTTGCAGCACCAGGCCACCCCGGCGGCTAATTGCGTCGCTAACGCCCTGCTGCTGCTCGGCTGGCCGAGTTATCAATACCTTAAGACCGAACAGAGAGTTAGTGGTCATAGCAGTTAGAACCAGACATTGGGCAAAGGCAATTACTGTGAAAGCGCTGCAAGAATTTCTGCCGCACCCTGTGACAACAAATCATTGGCAACAGTTACCCCTAACTGTTCGGCCTGGTGGCGGTCGCCCCTGATCTCGCTGCGAATGATTTGTGTACCCTCGAGATTGCCAACGAGGGCGCGCAGGTAAAGGATTTCTCCGGTTGCGCCTTCCAGTTCTGCAAAGGCAGCAATTGGCACCTCGCAACCGCCCTGTAAGCGGGCATTGACGGCGCGCTCGGCCACCACTCTGGCAGCTGTCGGCTGATGGTGCAGGCTATCGATCAGCTTCAGTGTATCCAGATCGTCGCTACGGCACTCAATACCTACCGCCCCCTGGCCGCCAGCGGGCAAACAGTCTGCGAACGCCAAACGCTGGCGAATTCGTGTCTCTAATTGCAGACGCATCAGGCCAGCAGCCGCCAGAATAATGGCATCGTATTGGCCTGCATCCAGTTTCCCCAGGCGCGTGCCCACATTGCCGCGCAGGTCAGCGATCTCAAGGTCGGGCCGCAGCTCTTTCAGCTGGCACTGGCGTCGAAAACTGGAAGTGCCGACTCTGGCCGCTGGAGGCAGCGAGGCAAGATCTGCGTAATTGTTGGATACCAGGACATCTGCAGGATCCTCTCTCTCACAAATTATGCCCAGACCCAGACCATCGGGAAATTCCAGTGGCACGTCTTTCATGGAGTGCACCGCAATATCGGCACGGTCTTCCATCAAGGCCGATTCCAGCTCTTTAACAAACAGGCCCTTGCCTCCGACTTTAGCCAATGGTGTGTCCAGAATTTTGTCGCCGCGGGTAGTCATGCTTACCAGTTCAATTTCCAGACCTGCATGGGTCGCTTGCAGGGCTTGTTTGACATAATTTGCCTGCCACAGCGCCAGTGGACTCTTGCGGGTTGCGATTCTTAGTGCTGTCGTAGACATGGAGTTTTAGGCTTCTCTTTTCGCTTTAGTTATCAGTTCTAACTTACCGGTCGTATTTATCAGTGACTCTGGTTAGCTGTGCCTGCCAGAGTGTGGGTGTATTTTACGGTAATTGCTGCATTTTGTCGCACCAGCACCCTTTTGCGAGAATGACTGCAGCCGTGGGCAGAAATTATAAAGCGCCTGAGTATCCTGCTATAATCGGCCCCCTTCGCTGACGGCCCTCCTGCGGTACTAAGGGAGCGCTAAAATAGGGAACCTCTGATTAGTTATGAGTGACGACAACAAGCCGGTAAAACCCTGGGGTGGCCGCTTCACCGAAGCCACAGATGCCTTTGTGGAAAGATTCACTGCTTCGGTAACTTTTGATCAACGCCTGTATCAGCATGATATCGATGGTTCCGTCGCGCACGCAAAAATGTTGCTGCTGGCGGACATTCTTGATGCCGGAGAATGTCAGAAGATAGTAGACGGTTTGGAAGCCATTCGGCAGGAAATTGCTGATGGGAAATTTCAGTGGTCAGTTGCGCTGGAAGACGTGCACATGAATGTGGAGGCCGCCCTGACAAACCGCATCGGGGATGTCGGTAAAAAGCTGCACACCGGTAGATCCAGGAATGACCAGATCGCTACTGACCTGAGATTGTATGTTAGAGATGAGATCGACCAAATTGCAAAACTACTTGGCCAATTGCAATCCGCGCTGGTGGATCTGGCGGCGAAAGAAGCCAACACAATTATGCCTGGATTTACACATTTGCAAACAGCGCAGCCGGTGACATTTGGTCACCACATGCTGGCGTGGTTTGAGATGCTGGAACGGGACCATGGACGCTTGCTGGATTGCCGTAAGAGAGTAAATGTCTCCCCACTTGGGGCGGCGGCGCTCGCCGGCACAAGTTACGCAATCGACCGAGAATACACAGCCACACTACTGGGCTTCGACAGTCCGGCCAGAAACTCTCTGGACGCAGTTAGCGACAGAGATTTTACGATCGAATTAGCTGCCTTCGCCAGCATGCTGATGATGCATCTTTCTCGATTCTCTGAAGAACTGGTGCTGTGGAATTCTACCCAATTTTCTTTCATCGAACTGCCAGACAGATTTTGTACCGGTTCATCAATAATGCCACAAAAGAAGAACCCCGATGTGCCTGAACTGGTGAGGGGGAAAACCGGCCGGGTTGTAGGTCATCTGGTGAGTCTGCTGACGTTGATGAAATCCCAACCACTGGCCTATAACAAAGATAACCAGGAAGACAAAGAACCGGTATTCGATTTACTTGACACCGTGAAGGATTGCCTGCATGCCTATGCCGAGATGGTACCGGCAATAATCTGTAACAAGGATGCTATGTATCAGGCCGCCAGACAAGGATATTCAACAGCGACAGATCTGGCCGACTACTTGGTGCAGAAGGGTCTGCCTTTCAGAGATGCCCACGATGTAGTTGGTAAGTCGGTAGCATACGCGATTGCACAGAAGCAGGATCTGGCAGAACTGCCATTAGAAGAATTGCAAAATTTCTCCGCATTAATCGCAGACGATATTTTTGCTGTGTTAACGCTGGAGGGATCGGTTAATTCCCGCAATCACGTGGGCGGCACGGCCCCAGAGCAAGTGCTGACAGCGGTAGCAGCAGCCAGGGCAATGCTTACAGGACGTTAGAAAATTTCAAGCCAATACTAGGGCACCTCTGAACAATGCAGTTATGCCTCAGCGGCCATTTGGCGCCTGCAGTTCTATGTCGTATTCAACCACACGATCATTACGCTGCGTTCTCACCTTCACCACATCGCCGGCACGGCGCTGCTCGATAATATTTGCGTAGTCATCTTCATTGAGCACAGTCTGGCCATCGATGGCGATGATTACGTCTCCCAGTTGGATTCGGCCGCGCTGGGATCTGGACAGACCACGCATACCGAGACGCTGCGGGTCAGACCCGTCCAGCACGATCAGACCTTCAACACCCCAGAGCTTTCGATAGTAGTCAGCCTGGGGAACTCTGGTAATTCCAAGCACCGGAGTCTGCACCTACCCGTAGGCAATGAGCTCGGGTACGATACGCTTTACGATATTGATCGGTATAGCGAAGCCGATTCCGGAACTGGCTCCGCTGGGGCTGTAGATGGCGGTATTCACACCGATTAACTGCCCCAGGGAGTTCAACAGTGGACCGCCGGAATTGCCCGGGTTAATCGCAGCGTCGGTCTGAATAACATCGCGGATTTTGCGGCGGCTGACAGAGTCGATTCCCCTACCCAGCGCGCTTACCACGCCCACGGTCATAGTGGTATCCAGGCCGAATGGATTGCCGATGGCGACAACTTTTCGACCCACTTCCAGCAATGAGGAATCCCCCGGCAATACCGGTATTAGATTTACACCCGGTGCATCGATCTTGAGCACGGCGAGATCCTTATCAGGGTCGAAGCCCACTGCCCTGGCATCGTAGCTACTGCCGTCCTGTAGGGTCACAGTTACCCGGTTCGCCTGCAACACAACATGATAGTTAGTCACGATGTAGCCGTCGGCACTCCAGACGAAGCCGGTCCCGCTGCCCTGTGGGACTTCCTGTGGATTCAACGAATAGCGAGAGCGATACAGACGCGAATTAGTAATATGCACGACCGAGGGGCTGGCTTGCTTGAAGATTTCAATATTATTGGCTTCATCATCGGTCTTGAATTGACTGTAGTCCAATACCTGGCCGAAACTGGGCATCGCGCTCACGAACACGATGAAACCGAGGAACAGGGAATGTAGGTATTTCATCGTCGCTAAACCTTTTAAATCTGATATAGATAATTACATAGTATCGATATGTCAGGATTCAAGTGTCTAATCACTCTAAACTGTCACCAACACTACCTTAAATCACTAGCTGAGAATATGAATTACCCCTGAAGGATTTGTCCAGATTAGGTCTCTTAACAGGAATTTCCTCTTTTTCAAAATTGGATACGGCAACTATTGAGCGGAGACTGAACCAACTTCGGAGTGATCATGAAAATGGTAACTGGCTTCAGAAATTCTGAGGGCTGCTGGAAAAAGAATTCTATGCCCGGGGCTATGTGTTTCTCAAAATAGGAAACGGACGATTTGCTCTAAAATAGTGACCCGGTGAAGGCGCGCTGAGGCAATAGGGCTCACCAGCTCAGCGCGACCCAGATGGCTGGCTCCTACTCTCCAACGCATCACCGTCGAAGTGTAGTGGCTCTGTTGAGCGAACTCAGTGTTAATCTCAATTCCTCGCACCTCTTTTCCACTCGTTCTCTTTAGCGCTATTGATCCTGAAATTGATGGATCTCTTCCTGAATCGACAACCACTGCTCTTCGACTTCTAGCAGTTGTGATTTCAATTGTCCTTGTTTTTGCAGGATGTCGGTCAGGGTTGCTTTCTGTGTTTCGGTGTAGAGAGATTCATCGGTCAGGGATGTTTCTATGCCGAGGAGCTGCGCTTGTATTTTATCTATTTGCTTTTCGAGTTGTTTCTCTTGTTTTCGTAGAGGAGCTAATTGCTGCCTTTTTGCGGCGGCTATCTGACGTTGTTCTTTCTTGTCGGTTTTGGGTTTATCAACTTCGATGCTATTGGGTCTGGCCTGGGAGTCCAGGCTAGCGCTCTGATTCAGCCACTTTTCATAGTCGCGGAGATCGCCCTTGAACTCGGTGAAACGACCCTTGTGGATGGAATAGAACTCATCTACGGTATTGGCCAATAAGTGACGGTCGTGTGACACCACGATCATCGCGCCCTTGTATTCCTGTAAGGCAACGGTTAAGGCATGCACCATATCAAGATCCAGATGATTGGTCGGTTCATCCAACAATAATAAATTTGGTTTTTGCCAGGCCACCTTTGCCAACGCCAGTCGGGCTTTTTCGCCACCGGAGAAAACACTGATAATCTCATCGGTGCGGGAACCACGAAAATCGAAGCCACCCAAAAAGTTTCGAATCTGTTGTTCGCTGTGCTTGGCGTCCAGGGCTTGCAGCAACTCAACCGGTGTTGCCTGTTGATCGAGGGCATCTACCTGGTGCTGTGCGTAGTATCCAATGCGCAGCTTTTTAGCGGTGGTGATACTGCCGTCCATCGCTTGCAATTGCCCCGCCAAAACCTTGAGCAAGGTGGATTTACCACTGCCGTTGAATCCCAACAAACCGATTCTCGACTCAGAACGTATACCAAGCTTTATCTTGGTCACCAGGGGTGAGTCGAAGCCAATTGTCAAATTTTCTATCTGCATCAAAAACGAGGGCAGCTGACCCACGGTGGGAAACTCAAATCGAAACGGTGAATCGATGTGAGCCGGAGCGATGTCCTGCATGCGTTCAAGTTCTTTCAGTCGACTCTGGGCCTGCTTCGCTTTTGTGGCCTTGTAGCGGAAACGACGGACGAAGTCTTCTATCTGGGATTTTCGTTTCTGTTGTTTTTCAAACATGGCTTGTTGCAACGCCATCTTCTCGGCACGTTGCTTCTCAAAGGCACTGTAGTTGCCCTTGTAGGGAGTCAATTTGCTGCCCTCGAAATGGATTACATTATCGATTACCGAATCGAGAAAAGTTCGATCGTGAGATATCAGCAACAATGTCCCCTGGTAACGCTGTAACCAGAGTTCCAGCCAGACAGTGGCCTCGAGATCCAGGTGATTGGTCGGCTCATCCAGCAGGAGTAAATCCGAGGGGCACATCAACGCCGCGGCAAGATTCAGCCTGACTCGCCAGCCACCGGAAAAACTACTGACAGGATTGGCAAACTCGATCAGACTAAACCCCAGGCCCGAGAGCAGTTGCTCGGCTCTATTGCTAATGTCATAGCCATCGATAGCATCCAGTTGGCTGTGCAACTTCGTCATCTGGCTGTCATCGCCAGCATGCTCGGCCTGTGCCAGTTTGGCTTCCAGTTGCCTGAAGGCGATATGCGCGTCAAGCACGAACTCCAGGGCAGTTCTCTCGCTACCAGGAGTCTCCTGATGCATCATCGACAGACGCAGACCCACAGGCATCTTTATTTCACCCTGCTCGATGGGAACCTGTTCGGCCAGGGCCAGAAACAGGCTGGTCTTACCGCAGCCGTTTCTACCGATAATGCCGATACGCTGGGCATCGTGCACAATCAGGCTGGTATCCTGCAGCAACGTCTGCAGCCCCCGCATAAGGGTGATATTGTTAAGCGCAATCACTGCATCGGTTCCTTGCCCGTACGCTCAGTAAGGCATCTATATCCCGGTTTCTGAGCAATATTATCAAATAAAATCATTGCGTTGCGAAGGCTCCCCGGCACTTGTTACGGATTCGAGGGGCGGCACATGGTACTACAGAATTGATTTCATCAGATCGAATTCGTACTATTGCTGAATCCATAGGGAAATCCATTCCTCAACCACGCTGACCCAGAAGTCTCCGGATTACGTAATGAAGCAAATTCTGATCATCGATGACGACGAGAAGTTGGGACAACTGCTCACCCAGTATCTTGAGCGCTATGACATGAATGCACATGTGGCGCTGACTCCAAGCAAGGGTTTCGAACTGCTTAAGAAGATCAAACCGGATTTGCTGATCCTGGATGTCATGCTGCCAGAAAAAGACGGCTTTGAAATCTGCAGAGAAATCCGCGCCAAGTCCTCTATCTACGGACAGCTACCCATTTTGATGTTGACCGCTCACGCCGAAGTGACAGACCGAATTGTTGGTCTGGAACTGGGTGCGGATGATTATCTGCCGAAGCCATTTGAACCGCGGGAATTGGTAGCGCGCATCCACAATATTCTACGGCGTAGCAGCGACGACAATAATATGCGCGACATCAAGGCCATCAAAGGCCTCGATGTAGAAGTGCCCCGACGCGAAGTGAAACTGGATGGTGAGGTACTGGACCTTACCACCATGGAATACGAGCTTCTTACTCTGTTTATCCACTTCCCGAATAAAACCTTTACCCGTGACGAATTAATGAATCGCCTGCGTGGAATAGATGCCGAATTATTTTCCAGAGCCGTTGATACTCTGGTAAGCCGCTTGCGACATAAGTTAAAAGATACGTCCAAAACACCACGGTTTATAAAAACGGTGTGGGGACGTGGTTATACTTTTGTCGGTGAGCAGATATGATCCCACTGCTGGAGAATGTAAAACGCTCAATATTTATTCGCCTGCTCCTGATTTTCGGTATTACAGTTATTCTATTCTTCGTTATTATTTCAGTTTCATTACAAACTATTAACCAACGCAATAATGCTATCGAGACCATCCCGGATTATTTCACTCGAAATATCGAAGATGTAATTAAAGACATCGGCACTCCACCAAATTTACTCAACGCGTTAAGATTGGCCAGGGAACTGGATTGGAGTATCAATATTCGAAATCCGATCATGCGCTGGAGCTCCGATGCGGATAACCGCCTCGACGTAGATAGCTCGACATTCAACCGCACCCTCACTGCCGATGCTCAAGAGAGGCTTATCGACGGCGAGCAAATCATTACGGTTCAGCGTGGTGGATACGACTTTTTCCTCTACCAACGCTCTATCGACAATAATGTGTTTAGTTCTGTTGTCATCTATGGCGGCTTGGCGTTTGCTGCATTTGTTCTTTTTCTCAATTATTTTATGGTTAACAAGTTGCTGAACCCCATTCGCCAACTACGACGAGGTACAGAACGTATTAGCAAAGGTGATCTTGGATATCGCGTAAAAATTAATCGCCAGGATGAACTCGGTGAACTTACTCAAAGCATTAACCACATGGCTGATTCGCTGCAATCGATGCTGGAAGCGAAGAGGCAACTGCTACTCGCTATAAGCCATGAGTTAAGAGCACCAATCACTAAAGCCAAACTAAGGCTGGAGTTCATGCCATTCAGTGACGAGAGGAAGGAACTAGGCGAAGATTTGAAGGAAATCGAGCTGCTCATCTCCGACCTGATTGAAGCCGAACGCTTGAACGACGAACATTCCGTTTTAACTTCCGAACCAATTAAGTTTGCCGAATTTGTCAAATCCGTTACCAATCAGTACATAAAATACGAAGGCGGGTTTACGCTCAGCACCCCAGTGGAAGATGAAGAGTTTTTTATCGACAAACTGCGTATTCGCCTGTTGCTAACCAACCTGATGAGCAATGCTATTCGCCACGGCGAAGAAAACCCGATTGAAGTAAAAGTCAGCTTTGCCAGTGACCATGCCATTCTGGAAATTATCGATCACGGTGAAGGCATTTCGGCGCAACATTTGATGCAGATAAGTGAGCCATTTTACAGAGTGGACAGCTCCCGGCAGCGCAACACTGGCGGCTTCGGTTTGGGGCTTTATTTGTGCCGGCTAATCGCGCAGGCACACGGCGGCGGCTTGAACATCGAAAGCGAACTTGACGTCGGCACCCACATTACGGTAGATCTGGCTCGCAATGCCCCCGAGCCCGAATCTGACTAGTCGCGTATTTTTTGGCTATTCGCAATAACTTACTGTGCCTGACCCGCCGTCCTGCGACGCCGCTGGCTGCGCAAGTAACCAGTACCCAACAGCAACAGTGTTAACAATATTGGAATCAATGCGGTGTTGATGGCTTTCAAGGTGGAACCAAGTTGCTCTATATCCTCGGTTAACTGAAACCGCACATCTCGTAGCCGGCGCCTCGTATCCAGTAACTCCGCATTAAAGCCATCTATTTCTGCCTGAATCTCAGGAGTGATTTGTCCGATAAGCTGGCCTTCTTCGTTTTGATTTAGCTCCGCGAGAGATGTTTCTGTCTGCGCCAGGCGATCGGTCAATTCAGCTTCTTCGATGCGCAATCTGTCATCGGCTTCTCGCTGCAAATTCAAGACCCTGGTAAACGGGCGCGAATAGGTGCCGCGGCTTCTGATACTCACCAGATCGGCGCTACCGCTGAGATTATCCAGAGCGTTAATTACAATATCGCTGTTGTTGGCGAAGGGCTGTGGAATGCGCTGGCCCAGGAACTGTGCAACCTGCACCCAGAGCCTATCACTCAGCATGTCTGTATCAGCAACCACGACGATATTGACTTCCTCGTTAGAACTGGCGATATGTTCGGCCACTGCTGTAACGCCTACTTCAGCCGCGGAATCTTCTTCTATGGTGCCGATATCGGTAGCTGCCGAGTCTGCGTTCTCTGTTTCCTGCTCGTCAGCTGGATCATCGCCAACTATCTCTTCTTCAACTACAGGCCGTCCGTCTGGGAAAGCGCTGTCGACAATGCCGGTGACCCGAGCAGCTATTACGTAACTCTGCTGCGCCGAGACGAACTCGTCAAACAATATCGAAGGATCGGCGACGTCTTCGAAGAGACCCGAGTCCATCAGCATGGCATTGGTAGAAGACTGTATCAGCGGCTCGAAGGTCGTGGCGGCATTTTCAGCTTTGGCGATAGCGCCCGTAGAAGAGAAATTAATCGCCTCCAGACGGTTGGTGATTATATCGTCTCCGGCCAGATTATCACGGTGAATACCCAGCATGCCTATATGTGCTACTGGCTGCTGATTCTGGCCCATTCTTATCCGTAGGGCCAAATCGCTATCGGTAAGCACCTTGTCGCTTGCATAAGCAATGCCCCATGCTGATAACAGTCCTGGCAGGTCGGAGCTCATACCAGCGGGTATCAGATTACCTTGCGGGGATCGTGTCACCATAGAGTCGGCGCTAGGATCCAGAAAAACCATGGCCTTGCCACCACGCATTACATGCTGATCGATAGCATAGAGCATCTGCGGAGAAAGACCCTGAGGGTGTACGATCATCAATATATCGATATCTGCATCGATGAGCTCTTCAGTTAGATTCACTCGCCTTACTTCATAGAGCTGGCGAATGATATCCATTACCATCCATTGCGGTGTTGCCTGGCCCAAAACGGGGTTGAAACCGCCATCTATATCCAACTCGGTCAGCAAACCCACCACCGGCAGATCGGGATTGTCCACTTTGGTAATGAGCTTTATGAACTCATATTCTAAAAATTGTTCCTGATCTGGCCGTATCAGCGGCATAGTTTCCAACACCGGCAGACCAAGCGCTCCGGCCTCAGCACGGGTAACCACCATACCAAAGTATATTGCCTGACCACCCTGGGTCACTGGCACCGCCTGTACGCCATACTGGGTTGCCAAATCTTCATCTTCGGAGAAAGGTTCCGGGTCTATCACATTCAAACTCAGGCGGCCATTGCTGGCGATCACCATCTCTCGCAATAATTCCTGGACGCGGGTGCCGTACGATCTTATCTGCGGCAAATCTTCGATTGCGCTTTCGGAGTAAAAGAAATTCAGCTCAATCGGCTGTTCCAAATTCGATACAATATTGCGTGTACCATCGGAGAGCGAATAGAGCTTGTCCTCTGTCAAATCGATGCGCCAACCGGGCAACAAGCTAATCATTGCCACAGAAAGTACCAGACCTGCGGCAATTGCAATCAAACCAGCACTGGAAAACAGGGATTTAGTATTCATCTTCAGCAGCCTCCCTAGTTCGCTTTCTTAATTTCGATGACGATTGCACTGGATAACAACCAGGCCGCAATAAATACACCGAAGAACAGAATGTCTCTGATGTCCAGCACTCCTTTAGAGATCGAGTCGAAATGAGTCAGGAAACCCATAGCCGAAAGCGCATCAACTAAAAACTGAGGCATCCAGTCTGGAAACGCCTCCAGCAGTATGGGTGATCCCATCACCACAAACAGGAAACAGATACTGACGGTGAGGATGAAGGCAATAACAGAATTTTTTGTACTTGCCGACATGCAAGAACCGATAGCCAGAAACCCGCCGGCCATAAACCAGCTGCCAATATAGGCGGCCAGTATAACCCCATTGTCCGGGTCACCAAGATAGTTAACCGTTGCCCAGATTGGAAAGGTTAACACCAGGGCAATGCCTATCAATACCCATGCCGCCAGGAATTTAGCAACTACCGCATCCCGAAGACTAATTGGTAGAGTGAGCAGTAATTCGATGGTTCCGGTCTTGCGTTCGTCCGCCCACAGGCTCATCGCAATAGCAGGCACCATGAATAAGTAAAGCCAGGGGTGGAAGCCGAAGAAAGGCAGTAAATCCGCCTGTCCACGCAGATAGAATCCACCGAGATCGAAGGTGAACATTCCATTCATGATCAGGAAGATGACAATAAAGATGTATGCCAACGGCGTTGCGAAGTAGCTGAGTAATTCACGTTTGAAGATAATGCCTATGTTGTCCATTACTCACCTCCCTGAGTCTGCGTTACCGATCTGAACACGTCTTCCAATCGTCCTCGGCTCACATGAAACTCGGTTATGGGCCAATTCTTCGACTGCGCTATTTCGGAAACCTGGGAAAAAATCGGAGCATTCTCTGCTGCCAGAATCATATAGGCGAGCTCTTCTTCGGCTACTTTTTCAACTCCCCTGACCGCCGTTAGATCAGTGAGATCCGCCGCCAGATCGTAGTCGCTTGTTAGTCGAACCGTGACGGCATGGTGGTATTTAGATCTTGATTCCAATTCGGCTGGAGTACCATCTGCGACTATACGTCCTTGCGCTATTATAATTGCCCTGCTACACACCGCCGTGACTTCTTCCAGTATGTGAGTAGATATTATTACAATCTTGTCACGGGCAAGGTTCTTGATGAGCTCTCGCACGTGATATTTCTGATTTGGATCGAGGCCATCAGTCGGTTCGTCCAGAATAAGAACCTTGGGATCGTGCATAATTGCCTGAGCCAGACCCACTCGTCGCCTGAAGCCTTTTGACAAGGTATCGATGGTTTGATTGCACACCGAGTGCAGGTCTACCTCGTCAATAACGATCTGCACCCGCCTGATCACCTCTGCGCCACGATAGCCTCTAATCTGGGCAACAAATTTCAGAAACTCCAGCGTAGTCATATCGCCATAGCAAGGGGCGCCTTCCGGTAAATAACCAATAAGCGATTTCACCTCGATAGGATTCTTGCCAATGTCGTAGCCATCGACAGTTACCACGCCGGAACTCGCAGACAGAAACCCAGTGATGACTTTCATCGTGGTCGATTTACCGGCGCCATTAGGCCCCAAAAACCCCAGTACTTCGCCTTCATTCACGCTGAAACTCAAATCATCGATGGCCGTAAACTGGCCGAACTTTTTGCTCAAATTGCGTATTTCAATCATTTGCTAATTGATCCTGTCTGGGATTCCCATGTGTTCACTGCAACTGTTCAACAACATGAGGGTCTCCGATGCGGAAATTGTGTGCGGCAAATATAGACATGTTAAGTCGATTTTTCAAGATTAGACACGTTAAATGACATCTAGCGGGTTTTCAGCGCTCTCAGTCCTGGTGCTTTTTGGCCTCCGAGCCCATTCCGGCCTGTGTTTATGCGGTTTTGGGGGTTATAATCGCCGCCTCTCCCTTTTAGGGATCATTGTCCTGTCTAACAGATGCGCCAAGCCATGAAGATATTCACCGGTAGAAAAATGTTGGCTATGCTGTTGCTGACAATGCTGGCACTGAATCTGAGCCATTGCGGCCAGAAAGGTGGGCTAACTCGACCCGATCAGACGACATTTGCTGTTGCCGGTTTTTAGGGGCTCTTCCCTGGAGACGGGCATTCACTGACAACTATTCCCGACACTCGGGCAAACCAAAGCCAATGGATCATTTCAAATATCGCGGTGACACTCTCTTCGCTGAGGAGCTTAGTGTCGCAGACATCGCTAACGAGATTGGCACGCCCTGCTTTGTCTACTCTCGCGCCACCCTGGAAAGACACTTTCATGCTTATCAGAAAGCGCTTGGTGAATCACCGCATTTAGTTTGTTTCGCTGTCAAAGCCAATTCCAATCTTGCGGTACTCAATATACTTGCTCGCTTGGGAGCCGGCTTTGATATTGTTTCCGGAGGCGAGTTGGAACGGGTTTTAGCCGCGGGAGGTGATCCCGCCAAGGTAATTTTTTCTGGTCTGGGAAAAACCGAGTTAGAAATTGAGCAGGCACTTAAGGCCGGTATCTTCTGCTTTAATGTGGAATCTGCACCAGAGCTCTCGCGTATAAACGCGGTCGCGCAGCGCTTACACTTGCAGGCAATGATTTCTGTGCGGGTTAACCCCGACGTGGACGCTGGTACTCATCCCTACATCTCCACGGGTTTAAAGGAAAACAAGTTTGGACTGGCCAGTGCACAGGCTATAGAAGTCTATCGGGAGGCGGCGGCACTACCAGGCACCAGGGTTGTTGGCATTGACTGCCACATAGGATCACAACTCACCAGCCTGGAGCCTTTTCTCGATGCCATTGACCGGTTGCTCGCCCTGGTAGATCAATTGCGTGCCGAAAATATCCACCTGAGCCATTTCGATATTGGCGGTGGTCTCGGGGTAACCTACGGTGAGGAAAACCCGCCGCAACCCGCCGACTTGATCGCCGCCGTTAAATCCCGGCTGGCGGATCGGGACATGACTTTAATTGTAGAGCCCGGCCGCTCTATTGCTGCCAATGCCGGTATCTTTGTTACTCGCGTTGAATACGTCAAAAGCACTGCCCATAAAAATTTCGCCATTGTTGATGGTGCCATGAATGACCTGTTACGACCCGCCCTTTACAATGCCTGGCAGGAAATTATTTCTGTCCGCAAGACCGGCGCAGCAACTGCCACTTATGACGTCGTTGGGCCCGTATGCGAATCCGCAGATTTCCTCGGCAAGGACAGAGAACTGCAACTTGCGGCCGGTGATCTACTCGCCGTCCGCACAGCGGGAGCCTATGGCTTTGTTATGAGCTCCAACTACAATTCGAGGCCTCGTGCCCCAGAGGTAATGGTTGATGGCTCGAAACTACATTTGGTCCGGCAACGGGAATCTCTTGCCGACCAACTAAAACTGGAATCCTGCTTGCCTAGCTGAAGCAACAGTCTTTCAACCCTTGCGCCGGAGACCGCACAGCCTACTAAAACCAGATTATGATAATTCCTTTCACCAAAATGCACGGACTCGGTAACGACTTCATGGTGCTGGATCTGATTTCCAACCACATCACTCTGACCCCGGAGCAAATACGCTCGCTGGCAAATCGCTACACCGGCATAGGTTTCGATCAATTGCTACAGATTGAGCCCGCTACCGACCCTTCTGTTGATTTCAACTACCGCATCTATAATGCTGACGGCGGTGAAATCGAGCATTGTGGTAATGGCGCCAGGTGTTTCGCGCGCTTCGTTTCGGACCGAGGCCTGACGACAAAAAACCCCATCAGGGTAAAAACTGTCAATCGAGTTCTGACGCTGCTGTTAAATGAAAATGGAGAAGTCTCGGTGGATATGGGTATCCCCGACTTTATTCCAGAGCAAATTCCATTTACCACAAAATTGCAGGAAAATGTCTATCATCGAGGCATCGTCGTCGATGGGCAGGAATTGGACATTCAGTTTTCGGCACTCTCCATGGGCAATCCTCATGCTGTAATTATTGTTGAAGACATTGACAGTACCGCCGTAAAAGATATTGGAGAGGTCCTCGGCGCCCATCCCGACTTCCCGGAAGGAGTTAATGTCGGCTACATGCAAATCCTCAGCAGGACCGAGGTGCGATTGCGGGTCTATGAGCGCGGAGTTGGGGAAACCCTGTCCTGTGGCACGGGAGCCTGTGCCGCCACTGTCGCCGGTTGCCTACAAGGTCATTTAGATGATACCGTCGAGGTGCAATTAAGAGGCGGCCGACTAACTGTCAACTGGCGGCAACAAGATTCTCATGTGCTAATGACCGGGCCCGTGGCAACAGTTTATGAGGGGAGTATTCAGTTATGAGTAATGACACATCGGCTATGAGTAATGACACATCGGCGGCAGAGCAGCTAAGCGAAAACGAAGAGAACAAACTTTCTCCGGCCCAGGTAAAAGAATATCTTCGTGCCCATTCAGAGTTCTTTATTGATCAAGACGACTTGCTCGCAGACCTGAAATTACCTCACGAATCCGGTAAGGCTATTTCTATTTTAGAACGTCAGATTACCATTCTTAGGGAGCGCGGTATTGATGCCAGGCAAAAGCTTAACAATCTAATTGAAAATGCGCGCAATAATGACCAACTGTTCGACACTACTCGCAATTTAGTCCTGGCTCTGCTACGCGCCGACGGCATTACCGAGATCGCTGATGTCGCCCAGGATCACCTTAGCAATCATGCCAGTATAGATGCCTGTGAAATTATTCTGGTAGGAAATGATAGACTTACCGTAGCACCGTCGGTAAGAGTTGAAGGGAGTGACAAACTGCATCAGGATTTCGAAGATGTGTTTCGCCTAAAGCGTACTCATTGCGGCACACAAACCGATGAGAAATTGCTTTACCTGTTTCCAGAGAACAGCGATAAAATAAAATCAACAGCTCTCTGCCCGGTAGTAAACAATAGTGAAGTACTGGCTTTACTTGCCTTTGGAAACCGTACTGAAAACTTCTTTAACACGAATCTCGATACGCTGTTTCTGGATTTCATAGGGCAAGTTATTGGTGCCGTGCTCGACAAAGAGTTCACCCTACTAAATACAAGCTCTGCATAAGGCCTTTCCCCCTAACACCTTGCCCAATGTCGATACGCTTAAATGAGCACGAGCATTCATTCTGACGACTCACTCCAGCCTGCTACGACTGCATCCAAACTCGTTTCGGTAATCTGCCGCACGATCGATCGGCCTGAGTTAAAGCAGGCGATGCAATCGGTGGCCGAGCAAAGTTATTCCAATATCGAGTTAGTTCTGGTCGATGCGCTAGGCACGGGAATCGCAAATTATGAGGATCTGTGCCCCGGCAAACCAGTCAAATTAGTTTCGCTTGGCGAAGCACTGCGGCGATCCCGGGCGGCTAACGCGGGAATGCTTAGTGCTGCTGGAGATTACCTGATTTTTCTCGATGACGACGACTGGATCGATAGCGAGCATATAGCTAATCTTGTTAGACTACTGGAGCAGCAAACCGAGGCCAGAGCAGCTTACAGTTCAACTCGCAAGGTCAATGCCTCGGGCCAGCCACTGGATCACGTCTTCGATCGAGATTTCGATTCGGCTCTGCTCAGGCGAGACAATTTCATTCCCATTCATGCCGTGCTTTTCTCCGCATCCCTGCTCGGTGACGGTTGCAAATTCGACGAAACATTAAGCATTTATGAAGACTGGGATTTCTGGTTGCAGGTCTCGGAGCATACCGCCTGGCTTCACGACAGCCGTATTACGGCGTTCTATCGCGAAGGCGGAGAATCCGCGACCGCGGTGAATATCGAACAGATTAAATACAAAAAGGGCCATCCAAATGCACTGGCTCGAGAACTGGTATTGGCGAAATGGCTTCCCAAGTGGTCAGCGGCGGATGTGAATCAGATGCTGGGGACCATGGACCAGTCGCTAGCAATCGGAGAATTGCGTGACGACGTTCGCTCTGCCCATGCCGTTATTCAGGCCCGTGAGCAAGAGATAGCAGAGGTGACAGAAAATTTTGTCGATCTTCAACACGAGCACAAAGAGCTAGTATTAGGTCATACGAAACTTATTAAAGTTCTGCACGAGAACTTGCAAACATTGAAAAATCAACATCAGCGCTTAACAGTACAACACGAAGCACTAGATGCTGGTGTTAGAGAAGTACTAAACTCCTTTTCCTGGCGCCTAACCAAGCCCATTCGCTACATTGGCCGCCGTCTCAAGTACTTAGCCGGACTACCAAAAAGAAACACCGTTAAGGTAGTTCTAAAGAATCCAGTATTGCACCAAACCGTAAGAGATGTGCGGGCGAAAATCCTCGATAAGAAATCAAATGAGACGAGCGAAGACAAATTCTATTTTGGCCTAGATTCACCTAACATTGATAATGGGATTTTTTCTGAATCTCTTTCACTACGAGGTTGGGCGTTGTCTGAAAATGACGATCTCAAACTTACAGCTTTTGTTGATGGTCTGGAATTCAGAGCCTTCAGTCCTGGCCTGGTCAGGCCCGACGTCATAGAAGTCTATCCCTGGCTTCCCCATGCGGCGAGCTGCGGTTTCGACGAACAGATCAATCTGAGCTTTCTGGATAGCGGCGTTCACACACTAACGCTGATTGCTGAAAATGCTAAGGGATTGCGCGAAAAATTAACACAGGAATTTTATTTACTCAAGGGTAAGCAACTCTATAGTGCCTGGCTGCAATACAAAATCAGGAAGGACTACCAGTTATCTCCCGCTACTAACTCCATAAACAACGAGCGTCTGGTGCAGGTGGTAATTTCTGAACACAAAGACATCGCGCGTAATCTGGCAAGTCTGAATTCCCTGGTAGCACAAGACTGCGACAATTGGAGAGTACATTATTTGGGAGTCAATTGGCATCAAGTTCAGCAGTCTCTGACCCCGGATAGTCTTGGGCTGCTGCAATCCCGGACCGATGTCGCCTCGGATCTTCATGAAATTTTAGAACGCGGAAATGCGCCGCAAGACTATTTGTTGGCGCTGGATGGAGGCGAGCAGCTTCAGCCTAATGCCCTACGCGAATTGCTTGCCTGTGCCGAAGCCAACACCAGCGCCCTGGTCTATTCAGATCACGATTATATCGATCCCGATGGCGATCACGTGGGCCCGGTTTTTACCTTTGGCTGGTCTCCAGATCACCTTATGTCGCGAAATTATATTGGTGATGTTTATCTTGTCCGGGCCGCCGATGTACCCTTGGATTTTCTTCCCCATTGCGAACTCGATGGCTGGCGCTACGCACTGTTGTTGCAAATGGGAAACAGCAACAACAGAATCGATCGCGTTGCCAGCATGCTTTGGTCTGCGCCCCTGCAATCTGAAGCAGAGTCAGAGCTGAAGCTGCAGAGCGAATATGCTGTGCTGGAGACGTTTTTATCCCACTTTGAGCCGGGGGCATGCCTCACCGCGCTTGATGGATTTCGTTATATTGAATGGCCAATTAACGAAGATCCGCTGGTCTCCATCATTATCCCAACCATGGGCAAGCTGGAGCTAATCAAACCCTGCCTCGATTCGCTGGTTAAAAATACGGCCTACAGCAACTACGAAATATTGATGTTGGATAATAGTAGAGGCCGGTATCCGGAAGGCATCGCCTATCTCCAGGAAAATAATTTCAAGCTCATAGAATGTGACGAGGAATTTAACTGGGCGCGCCTGAATAATATTGGTGCCAGGCACTCGGATGCAGCCTATCTACTGTTTCTGAATGACGACATTGAGGTCACCGATGCTGATTGGCTAGAGCAGATGCTTCGGCAAGCGATGCGCCCGGACGTGGGCACCGTTGGTAGCCTGCTGCTGTATCCCAACGGCGCGATTCAGCATGCCGGCGTGTTTATGGTGAACTTCGGTGGCGGCTGTGCCCACCTGTTTCACAAAATGATGCCTGGAGATAGTATCTACCGTCGACTGGACAAGACAGTAAGAGAGGTCACCGCCAGCACCGGTGCCTGCCTGATGGTAAGCAGGGAAAAATTCGAGGCTGTCGGGGGCTTCGATGAGGAACTCAGCGTCGTTGGCAATGATATTGATCTGTGCCTGCGCTTGTCGGCAACAGCTTACCGTAATATTTGGACACCTCAGTGCTGTCTTATCCACCATGAAAGTATTAGCCGCAAGACGAGCCTGCCAAAAGCGAACGAATTAGCTATGTGGAAACGCTGGTCGACAAAATTTAAAGCCGGAGATGACTACTACAATCCGAATCTTAGCCTGGAAAAACCGGACTGTTCATTGCGGCTCGATATGCCCCCTAGTGAGCTTGTGGCCGAGTTGCTTACCGATGGGCAGTTGCAGGGGCCAGACGCCAGCCAAAGCCGAGAGTTCTCCCTAAGTCCCGGTGTAAATCTAATTGCTTACATCAGGGCAGAAATGGGCGTAGGAGAGGGCGCGCGTTCCGATGCCAGGGCGCTGGACGCTGCCGCAATCGATTTCGGTATTATTAATTTTGAAACAGCCAACCCTGCGCGAATGACCGACCTATCCTGGCAGCACAAGGAGATGTTGAGTGCTCCTTTCGACATTAACCTCATCCATATCAACGCTAATTTTCTGCCGCTGGCGAAGCGAGAGCTTCCCACTCACTTCTTCGAAGGCCGTTACAACATTGCGTACTGGGCCTGGGAACTGGAAGAAATCCCTAGCGAGTGGATAGCAGTTTTTGCAGAGGTCGATGAAGTCTGGGTGCCATCAGAATTCGTCAAACGGGCGATGGAGAAGCAGTCACCTGTTCCTGTGGTAACGATTCCTCACTGCGTCGATCTAAAATTGGAATCTGCATTTTCCAGAGATTATTTCAAAATTCCAGACGCTGCCTTTACGTTCCTGGCCATGTTCGATACTCACTCTATTGCAGAGCGGAAGAACCCCTATGGCGCGATTAAGGCCTTTAAGATAGCTTTCGCTGGCAGCGATAACAGCATCTGCCTGGTGCTCAAGGTCAACAATTCGGAGGCCGCGGATATGAATAAATTGATCGAATCAATCCAGTCTCATCCGAATATCCTGATCATGGCTGAATCTCATTCGAGACAGGAAATTAACGCCCTGCTTTCATTGTCCGATTGTTTTGTATCCCTGCACCGCTCTGAGGGATTTGGACTGGGACCGGCCGAAGCTATGTGCCTGGGTAAAGCAACTATTCTCACCAACTGGTCAGGCTCGACAGACTACATGACCGCGGACAACTGCAAAGCAATAGATTTTGAGCTGCTCAAGATACGCAAAACTCTGGGGCCCTACCAGGCGGGCCAGCGCTGGGCCGAACCAGACCTGGAGCAGGCGGCGGCAGCTATGAGAGAGTTGGCGTCATACCCTGAACTGGCTAGAAGTATAGGCAATAGCGCACGCCAAACCATCAGACAATTATTTTCTCCCGCTGCAGTGGGTAAGAAAATCGCAGCCCGACTGGAAATAATTCGCCAACTTTAGCACCGAATAGTTTTCGCCCAGCAAGAGCAGGAATCATCTTTTCAGGCTTGCGCTCAAGCCGGCAGTAGTCGTAACAGCTGAAATAGAACATGGCCAGTTTTTGAACGTAATCCCATCGTCATGCGTAAGGAAACTCGTTGTCTGTAAGTTAGCCTGTCATGGAAGCGAGCCAGAAAGGCTTCAGCCTGAGCTGCCACATCCGCCAACAGGGAGGTGTGCGTTGGAGAGATCAATCTTCTTAGTAATCCAGCGTCACTTAATTTGACCCGATTGTACTTGATTGCGCCCAGCGTATTATTTTCATGCTGACGATAATCCACCAGTTGCCCAGGCGAGAAAGCGATTTTTCCATAGGCGGTAGCGACCAGCCCCAACCACCAATCGTGCATCACAGCCTCCGTCGGTATAGGTAGCGCCTTTTCAGCCAGAGCTTCATTAATAAACATGGTGCATCCAGTAATCAGGTTACTGACAAGCATCTGTCCAAAACTATTGCGCTTCATGCTCAGCCCCTGGTAATGCAGGAATGAGTCGGCGATGGGCTCCAGCTTTTCGTTAACGACATGTAAATCACTGTGAACCAGCACTGGCGTGTCCGTTCCTGCCACCTCTATCTCAAACATTAGGCGGGCCTGCTGCTCCATTTTTGTGGACTGCCAGATATCATCCTGATCGCTGAACATCATGTAACTACGGTCAAGACCCAACTGTGTTTTATGTTTGAGAACATAAGTGATAAGCGTTGAAAAATTATCCCGTGCACCTCTGCTCGCTGTTTCGATATCGATCGGGTGCACACGATCCGGGTGCTCGCGTGCAAAATTTCGAATCAGCTGGGCAGTGTTATCAGTAGAACCATCATCACGAACCACGATAACGAAGTTTGAATAACTTTGTTGCAGAATGGATTCGAGCTGCTGGCTTAAAAAATCAGCACCGTTGTAGGTCGCTAAAAGCACAGCAATTTTAGGCTGTATGCTCATGCAGGGTCAGCTTAGGGTCTTGGCATCACGTATACCGGAACTAATATAATGCCAGTACTGGTTACGATCATGGGATGACACTAACAACCAGCCTGACTTGATGAAAAACCGCAGCATATCTCTGAGCTTCCAGCCTAGCGGTGAGTAGTCAACGCTATATAGATGCATCCGATTTCTGCTGGAGTAATAGGTACGAGAGGGGTTGTGTTGCGCCATCAGTCCCGCGCGAACCAGTGGACTTAAACTGCGCTCGCCGATGGCGTGATAAAGCACCGCTTCGTCGGTTCCTACCAGGTCGAAGCCCATAGACTTGGCGCGAAAACACCACTCCAAATCCACATTATCGATAAAATAGCTTTCTTTCATTCCGCCTATTTCTGCAAAATGTTTGAGGATCAGCATAGTCCCCGAGGTAATCAGAAAATCTGCCAGAAAATGGGTTTTGCTCTGGGCAAAAACCCGGTCAGATCTCAGCATCCAGCGATTGAACAATTTGAAGGGCGTTTGCCGCATGGATTGCGGATTGATAATACGAGGCCCCATTGCGGCGATGCCCTTGGCGCTTTGCTTGTCGACCGACACATAGGCGGCGATCATCCTGCTTGCAAAAAGATCACAGAGGCTACTGTCCTGATCAAACAAAAATACGTAATCGCGGTTATTATCCTGCGCCCACTTTATTCCCACGTTCAGAGCCTTGGCGAGGCCATTGTTTTCTGGCAAGCGCAGCAGATCCACACAGCGCTCGTAGACCGTTATTGATTCAGCCAGTATTTCGATGTCCGGAGTACCATTGTCAATGACGATGAAATCCGTCTCTTTGTTTAACTGACCAAGCAACGTCAACAGTGCCGTAATATCCGGTTCGAAGGTGACTACCACGGCACAACTATTGTCAGTTTCAGGGATATTCATGGTAAAGCTCTCTAAACCTCGCCGGGCACTTCAGGAGATGTTTTGATGAGTTCGGGATTTTTGATTTCAACAACAATAAAATAGAGGATTGATACAACACCAATGCCAAGCCCGACTACAACCCCGGCATCAATAATTCCACGCCAGGGCTGTGGTAGTCGACGGGCGATCAAGACGAAGCAAATGATCATCGTCGTCAAGCCGAACGATATCATTTTCCGCTTTCGAGTCGCATAGATGTAGCTCATACAGAAAAGAGGCGCCAGCAATATGTGGTCAAGCCGCGGGTGATCGCGCAGATAACTCGCCCGTATCACGACCCGAGGAGAAAATCCCAAATGAAATCCCTTGTAGCCCTCTGCATAAGCCATATACACCACGGAAAAAATTAACGCCGCCCAATGCCCCTGATTCATTGGCAAATGCTCGAGATCCAGTGCTATTGGCGCCAATCTGTAGATGGCAAATACCAGCATAAGTAACACTCCGCCGATACCCCACGCGAATCCAAACACTTTCATAGGCTCTCTTCACCAGGTGAGTAAACCCTATTATAGCGGCTTTAGTCGCCAAGCTGAAGATCGGCGCATTCTCAGGCTTGCAAAGTCCTGGTAGCGTCGCTTCTGCCGATAAAGTGGGATATGATTCCGCCTTCAATCCAGCCCGCAATGGCGGTATAACTGGAGTAGAGCGTTAGGGAGACAGGACCAATCCTATGGGTGTAAAGCTTGGCGTGGTGATGGACCCGATCGAGGCTATCACCGTAAAGAAAGATACAACTCTTGCCATGTTGTTGGCCGCCCAGAAACGGGACTGGGAGATACACTACATGCTGCAGTCAGATCTATATCTGGCACAGGGTGAGAGCAGAGCACAAGTGCGAGTCCTGTCCGTACGCGACGACGAGCAGGACTGGTTTACGCTGGGCAGTGGATCCGATATGGCGCTGGCGCAGCTCGATGTCATTCTGATGCGAGTAGATCCACCCTTCGATATGGACTACATCTACTCCACTTACCTTCTGGAGCAGGCACAGCGCGAAGGCACGCTCATCGTCAATGACCCCCAGAGTCTGCGCGATTGTAATGAAAAATTATTCGCCACCCAATTCCCACAGTGTTGCCCGCCATTATTGGTGGCTAGCGACATGGCAAGACTAAAGGCCTTCCACGATCAACACCAGGATGTGATCTACAAGCCGCTCGATGGCATGGGAGGCGCTTCAATTTTTCGAGTAAAGCCTGATGACCCCAATCTGAGTGTTATCATTGAAACGCTTACTGCTGGCGGCGTTAATCAAATCATGGCGCAGCAATTCATCCCCGATATTGTCAATGGCGACAAGCGCATACTGGTAATAGATGGCAAGCCGGTTAAATACGGCCTTGCCAGAATTCCCGCCGCTGGCGAAACCCGGGGCAATCTCGCTGCCGGCGGCAGTGGAGTCGCTCAGGAGCTTACTGAAAGAGACTATTGGATCTGTGAACAGGTAGCTCCCTCGCTGCGACAAAAGGGACTACTCTTTGTGGGATTGGACGTGATTGGCGACTATCTAACCGAAATTAATGTTACCAGCCCGACCTGTGTAAGAGAAATCGATCGCGCCTTCGATTTGGACATTGCCAGTGACTTGATGGAATGCATCGACAGCAAACTTAGGTAATACTCAAGTAACACTTAAGTAATAAAGGGAAAGTTCATGCCAGACACCGATAACGACCTTACCCGGGAACGTTTCGGCTTCACCGTCTTCCTTTCCGCCTGCGCCCATGCCATCGTTATTCTCGGCGTTGGTTTTACCTATCTTGAAGAAATCAGCAGCGAGCCTGCCCTGGAAATAACCATGGCACAGTATCGCAGCGAAATTACACCCACCGATGCCGATTTTCTAGCACAGGAAAACCAGACTGGCAGCGGCAACCTCGATGAGAAGGCGGCTCCAAGCTCTCCCTTCAAATCAGATTTCTATGACGAGCTTATCCAGGAGGTGCAGCCAGTACCCCAGGCTCCAGAAATTGTTAACGATGTGGATACTCAGGATACGGCCGTCATCTCCTCGTTTCAGGATGAAGAGCAGGTGTGGCAACAATTGGATGATGTGGAGGACGAAGGAATAATATCCGAGCGCTCAACACCCGAGGAGCTTAGTCTGGCTATCGCCAGTTTGCAGGCACAACTGGATCTGCGGCGACAGAGTTATGCCAAGCGACCCAGAAAATATACCATCTCATCGCCATCCACAAAAAAGAGCCATGACGCACTCTATTTGGACAAATGGCGAAGACGCATTGAAGCCGTAGGCAATATTAATTATCCTGACGAGGCCAGACAGCAGCAACTCTATGGCAGCCTGCGCATGTTGGTATCCCTGCTACCGGACGGTGAAGTTGATAATATCCGAATCTTACAGAGCTCGGGGCACAGCATTTTAGATCAGGCAGCAATTGAAATTGTGAGGCTTGCGGCTCCCTTTGAGCCCTTCCCAGCTGAGTTACGAGCAGAAGCTGATATACTGGACATCATTCGAACCTGGCGTTTCCACGAGGGCAATGCCTTAACAAGTTTCTGAGGCAGAGCATTCTGATAGAGTTCCGTGAACTCAGAATTGGCTATTAATGTATGAGTGAATCAAGCGCCGCAGGCTTCATGGAAAATCAATTTCTCATTGCCATGCCGCAGATGCTGGATCCCTATTTTGCACACAGCGTGACCTATCTGTGGAAGCACAATGCTGAGGGTGCTCTGGGTATTGTTATAAATAAACCCTTGAATGCCAGTCTTGCCGATATCTTCGATGAATTGGATATTGTCTGTAATTCACAGCTAGAGCTATATCAACAGCAAAAAGTGCTAGCAGGTGGGCCAGTCGAACGCGACAAAGGATTGATCATTCACGACGCCGACAAGACCTGGGAATCTTCGATTACCATTACCCCTGATATAAGTATCTGCACTTCCAGAACGATACTGCAGGACATTGCCGCCGGCAAGGGCCCGGCAAACTACCTGGTGGCACTGGGCTATGCTGGTTGGGAAGCGGGCCAGCTAGAAAGAGAAATCAGGGATAACGCCTGGCTCACGACTCCAGCTGATACGGAACTGATTTACTCCAGGGATTACCCGACCAAGGCTGATGCCGCCGCCTCTCTGTTAGGCATTGATTTACAGCAGATATCCCCGGCCCCCGGTCATTCCTAGCCCGGGGCACATCTGGCCTGGGAGCAAAAAATTCGATCAATACTATTGCATGAGAAGTATTAAGGAACCTCAAGTGGCTCTAGATTCTTTCCCGACAGACAGAAATAAACCGGTTATTGCGCTGGCATTCGATTTTGGCACGCAACGCATTGGCGTCGCATCCGGACAGAGCCTGACTGGAACCGCTGAGACAGCCGCGGTGTTAAAAGCAAATGATGGGATCCCCAACTGGGATGAGATAGAGGCCCTGATAAGTGAGTGGCAACCGAATCTGTTCGTAGTCGGTCTGCCTTATAATCTAGACGGTTCAGAAAGTAACTTGCTGCCCAGAGCAATTAAATTCGGCAATCGTCTCAACGGTCGTTTTCACAAACCGACCTATGGCATGGATGAAAGACTGTCATCCAGAGCCGCTTCGGAACGACTTGCCAACACCGGCCAGAGACAAAATGAAAAAATCTATATAGACGACATAGCGGCTCAGATTATTTTGGAAAACTGGTTAGCGGAACTACGCGGCTTTTGACAACGCCCGACCAGTAATCTTAAAGCAGGATATAGAGCCTGCAACACCTGGGAGCATGGTTGCTAGAAAGAGTCTGGCATTTTTGCTTTCGAGATCGCTTCTTCGCGACTGATGATGCCCTTCCTAAGCAAATCTTTCAGACATTGGTCCAGCGTCTGCATGCCAACCGAGGCCCCCGTCTGAATCGCAGAATACATTTGCGCTACCTTACCTTCTCGAATCAGGTTTCTGATGGCCGATGTTCCAATCATAATTTCATGGGCAGCAACGCGGCCGCCGCCCTGCTTCTTCAATAGCGCCTGTGATACTACGGCCTGCAATGACTCCGACAGCATAGAGCGCACCATATCTTTCTCCGCAGCCGGAAATACATCGATTACTCTGTCGATTGTTTTCGCGGCTGAAGTTGTATGCAAGGTGCCGAACACCAGATGTCCAGTTTCAGCGGCAGTAAGTGCGAGCCGAATTGTTTCCAAGTCACGTAACTCGCCCACCAGAATTATGTCAGGGTCCTCACGCAGAGCTGAGCGTAGCGCTTCGTTAAATCCCAGCGTATCACGGTGAACTTCGCGCTGGTTGATGAAACATTTCTTGCTTTGGTGACCGAATTCTATGGGGTCTTCGATAGTCAAAATATGTTCATATCTGGTATCGTTAACATAGTCGACCATCGCCGCCAGAGTTGTGCTCTTGCCAGACCCTGTCGGTCCAGTAATTACCACCAAACCGCGAGGCACATCAGAGATCTGTTTGAATACATCGCCCATTCCCAATTGCTCCATGCCGAGAACTTTGGAAGGAATGGTTCGAAACACCGCGGCGCAGCCACGATTCTGCATAAAGGCATTTACCCGGAAGCGAGCCAGGTTTGGCACTTCGAAGGAAAAGTCAGTTTCCCAAAACTCTTCGTAGTCTTTGCGCTGTTTGTCGTACATGATTTCATAGATGAGCGCATGAACTTCTTTATTGTCCATCTCCGGCACATTGATACGGCGGATGTCGCCATCAACACGAATCAAGGGCGGCATTCCCGCAGTAACATGTAAGTCCGAGGCGCCCTGTTTAACGCTAAATCCCAGTAATTCCGTAATATCCTTCTGCCTTACCTGTAACCTTAGTTAATTAGAATTATTGTTGATGGATCAAGCCAGTCCATCTTTATTTTGGAGACTCTATAGCCAATAGTAACGGCGTCACCTATAGTACCTGTCCTTTGGCGAATATCCCAGTCCTTGCCGGGGCAAAAAGGGTCAATACCGTGACCAAGTTAACAGATAATATTAGTAGTCTTCATCGGCAGATTCGATCGATCGAACAGCATTACGAACGACCCCTGGGGTCAGTTCGATTATTGGCCGTCAGTAAGAAGCAGACACAGGATAAAATTCGGCTCGCCGCCGTTGCTGGTATCAAGGACTTCGGCGAGAATTATCTTCAGGAAGCACTGGAAAAAATCGAAGTTCTGAGAGATCTGGATTTAACCTGGCACTTCATCGGCCCACTCCAGAGCAACAAAACGCGAAGCATAGCCCAGTACTTCGACTGGGTTCAAAGCGTAGATCGTGAAAAAATTGCCCGCCGACTTAGCGAGCAAAGACCAGCTGACAAACCCGCTCTCAATGTCTGCGTGCAGGTAAATTTGTCTGCCGAGGCGAGCAAATCGGGTCTGGATCTGCAACAAACGGATTGCCTTTGCGACATCATCGATAATCTGCCGAACTTGTCTCTGCGCGGCTTGATGGCGATCCCGGCTCCGTTGTCCGATCTTCAAGCTCAACGCAGAAGCTTTCGGCGGCTTGCAGATACCTACAGAAATTTGCAACTGCGCTACCCGGACATGGACACACTCTCTATGGGCATGAGTAACGATTATGAATCCGCCATAGCCGAAGGTTCTACCTTGATTCGAATCGGCACGGCACTATTTGGTCCCCGCAGCTAGTTACAGGACGCGTCTCCCTGCCGAATCTTCAGAGCAGGCCCGAAATTAAAACTTACTGTCCCGGTGATTGTGAAATACGCTAGAATATCCCACCATACAGTGAAGGAAGGCGCAGTGGAATTAATGCTGAGCTCTTTAGAAGAACATGCCGAGGTAAAATTTTGAACAGCACCCAAATTAGCTTCCAGACCGGATTTATAGGAGCCGGCAACATGGCAAGCAGCCTTATTCGAGGTCTGTTGGCAAAAGGCCAATCGCCACAGTCAATCTGGGCGGCAGATGTGGATGCGAGCAAGCTGGAAAGCCTGGCTCA
>Ga0114999_10000306_pt1 | contig 73198 bp, 63 predicted proteins | sample ArcticOcean_MG_C_3_FD_89820 | JGI IMG/M metagenome (GOLD analysis project Ga0114999, IMG submission 89820) | Marine microbial communities from western Arctic Ocean - ArcticOcean_MG_CB8_126 | ecosystem: Environmental > Aquatic > Marine > Oceanic | place: Arctic Ocean: Canada Basin | collected...
CCAATGACGAACATGCGGGTGCGGCGGCGCACATCGTCAGGGAGCGACCGGTGACCAAGCAGCGCCCGGTCGAGGCCCTTCGTCACAAAGCCTGAGCCGATCATCAGCGTCAGCAGATCGTTGTCGCCGATGGCGTATTCCGCGCGAAACGCCGCCCGCACCCGATCCGCGTCGGGCGCCGCAACCCGGTCCCGACTGATGCCCGGCGGCAGCGTATGGAAGCGCTCACGCGGCGTCTTGTAATGTTTCAAAAAAAGCGGCTTCTGGACTTCCGAGATCATGAGAATCTCGGTCTTGGCGTCCGCTTGAAACACCGCCCGCTCGAACCGGGAGAAGTGCCGATAACGCGGAATAGATCGATACAGGCTGCCGCGCTGGGTCCGGGCTTTTTCTTCGTAGCAGGAGTCGGCGGCGTAGTAAACGTCAAGGCCGGGCATCTTGTTGAAACCGATGACGCCGTCGACAGGGTGTGCACTCAGATGGCTCCCGACCCATTCAGAGAAACGCTCGTACCGTGTGTGGTTGGTGATCGCCTCAACCGGCACCATCACGACCTGAAAGTCTGCGGGGATCTCGCCTTCCCAGGACAGGGTATAAACCCGAATCGCATAGCCGCGCTCCTGGCATTCAAGCGCGATCCGAAGAAAGTCGCGCTGCAGGCCACCAAACGGAAAGTACTTGTATAGACAAAACGCCAGTTCTCGCTTGTTCTGCTGAGGCTGCCGATCGAGCGTCACGGTCTCGATGATGCGCGAGGCTTCCTCGTGCAGCGCATAGATATTCGCGTTCTCGGCAAACTGTCGACCGTTTCCCCGACACTCATCGCGTCGGTCGTCGAGCAGCATGCGCTTCAACTCCTCGTTCAATGATGCCTGCTCAAACGGACTGCTGATCAGGTTGCCGACCCCCGCTTCCTGTACGTAGTGCGCATACCCGCAAATGTCGGTTGCCAGCACCGGCAGGCCTGCGACCATGGCTTCGAGCAGCACGATGCCCGCGGCCTCATCGAGCGCCGGGTGGATCATCAGATCAGCGCCGAGCAAGAATCGGGGTATGTCATCCCGGCCCGCCAGGAAGCGGACGTTGCGCAGGCCAATGCAAAAGATGAGGCGTTTGAACGGCGCCGGATTATCCTCGCCGACCACGAAAAAGTGCGTGCGCCGGCGCAGCAGTGCCGGCAGCGATCTGACCGCATAGAGGGCCCGGCGAAGGCCTTTCTTGATGAAGCCGGAGCCGACCATGATGACGAGGAAGTCGGTCTCGCCGATACCGAATTCGGCACGGAACTTCTCCCGAATCTCATCGGCATTCGGCGGCGCTATCCGGTCTCGCGCAATGCCTGGGGGCAGAGAGTGCATGCGGCGCGCCGGCGTGCCGTAGTGGCGCAAAAAGAAGGGCTTTTGCGCCTCTGAGATCATCAGGATCTCGGTACGACTATCCCCCGCAAAGACCGCGCGTTCGTACTCCGCGAAATGGCGATAGCGGGGCAACTTGCGATACAGCCAACTACGTTGGGTTCGTGCTTTTTCCTCGTAACAGGAGTCCGCCGCGTAGTAGAAGTCGAGTCCAGGCATTTTGTTGATGCCGATGACAATGTCGACCGGACTCTCGGCGAGGGCGTCTTTTACCCACAGACTGAATTTCTTGTACCGATTGTGGTTGGTCAGCGAATTGACCGGCACGATGACGACATCGAAGCCCACCGGGATCGCGCCGTCCCACGACAGTGTGTAGACGCGGACGTCGTGCCCGTTCGCCTGACAACATTCCGCGATCCGCAGGAAATCGCGCTGCAGACCGCCGTAAGGGAAGTACTTGTACAGGCAAAACGCTAGTTTCAAGGCAGTGCTTCCTTGAGCAATTCCCAGACCCTTTCAGGACTCGCCGCCGCAAAGCAGGGCGGGTGAATCTTACTGGAATCTGGACCGAACTTGCAGGTTCTTCGCAGGCAGGGGATGCAAGGTAAGTGATCACTCACTATCGCTCGTTGTGCCGGTCCATAGGATGACGTCAGGCGCGGGTTCGTCGATCCAAACACGCTGACCTGCGCGATCCCGAGCATCGCGGCGACATGCGCAAGTCCGGTGTCGACCGCGACGGCACCCGCCGCCCCGCGCATGCGCCCGATCAGTTCGGCGAGCCCCACACGATCCTGTATCTGGGCGCCGCCCTCCCGGGCAATCCGGCTCGCCCGGCGCTGCTCTCGGTCATCGCCCCAACTGACCACCGGCCGAAAGCCATCTGCGGCGATGAGACGGGCGAGTTCAATCCAGGCGGTCACTGGCCACTCCTTGGACTCCCAGGTTGTGCCATGGAGCAACAGGATCTCGCGCGAACCGCGGTCGCCGACGCTTGCGTCTCCCCCCTGCGGTAGTGCGTCATCGGGCGCGTGGCCGAGTGCGGAGCCATGTAGGTCGCCGAACTCGCCGGGGGCCGCGGGGAGCGGATAGCCGAGCACACTCGCAAAAAGCTGCCGCGTTCGGGCCACCGCATGCTGTCCCCGCGGCACCGCGCACGCGTCGCGGTAGGCAAGTGACGCGACACCTTCCCGCGCCGAGCGCCCATCGAAACCAGCCACGGGGCCCCTGGCGAGAACGCTGACGGCCGCGCTCTTGAGCAGACCCTGCGCATCGATGACAAGGTCGTATTGCTGCGCCCTGAGACAGGCGACGAAGCGACGAAACTCGGGGCCGCTCTGTCGCGGCGAACGGCGCCAGCGCCGAAGCGCGATGGGGATGACGCGGTCAACCCCTGTGTGCAGCCGCGGAATGTCTGCGAAGCCCTCCTCCACCACCCAGTCAATCACGAGACCCGGGCAGTGCCTGCGCGCATCGACGACCGCCGGCAGCGTGTGGACGACGTCGCCGAGCGACGACATCTTGACTAGCAGAACCCGCATGCGCCCCCAACGTTGCCCGATACACCGGGGCGATGCGGGCAAGCGCCGGCGCAGGCAAAGCCGAGTGGCGCCGCCCCGATCAAGCCGAGGGCGCTGGCAACAATTCGATCACCTGTGCCGCCGGCAGCTTGTTCAGACAGTCGAGGTGTTTGAGTGGACATGTGCGCTTGAAACAAGGGCTGCAGGGCAGTGATAGCGTGACGATTTCTGCGTTGCTCGAAAGGGGCGGGGTAAACGCTGGCGACGATGAGCCGTAGACAACAACCGTGGGCACCTGCAACGCCGCCGCAATATGCATGAGCCCCGAATCGTTGCTGACCATCTGGTCGCACATCGAAATGAGATCGATCGCGTCGAGCAGCGACGTCTTGCCGGCGAGATCGGCGACGAGCAGTCGGCGCTCTGTTGACAGCTTTCCGCGCACCTCGCCGCACACGCGCTGGTCGCCCGGACCGCCAAACAGCCACACCTGACCGCCCGCACCAATCCAGTGCTCGGCCACCTCCGCGTATTTCGCGGCTGGCCAGCGCTTCGCCTCGCCGTATTCGGCCCCGGGCGCAAGCCCGAGCACGGCTCGTCCGAGCGACAACCGATTGCGACTGCAGACCTCCGTGATATTTTTTGGGTCTGCTCGTAGCAGCGGTCTCGGTACGGGGTCGGGCAGCGGTTTGTCCGCGGGTTGTGCGAGCGACGCAAACTGGTCGACCATCAACGGCGGTCGGCGCTTGTCGCACAGCCGAATATCGTTCAGCAAGAAAAAGCGAAACTCGCCGCGAAAACCGGTCCGTTGTTCGATCTGCGCCGCAAACGGCACAATCGCCGACTTCAGCGAGTTCGGCAGGACGATTGCGCGTTGATATCGCCCTCGCAGGCGCTTGCCGAGATCAACGCGCGCACCAATTTTGAGCTCGCCGTGCTCAACGTCGAAGAAAATGCCGCGGTTGACCTCGGCCATCCGCTCCAGCAGCGGCAAGGTTGATCGCGGGGCCACCACATCAATTTCAACCGGGTGAGGCTGGGCTTTGAGCAGCATGAAGAGCGCCTGCGCCATGATCATGTCCCCCACCCAGGCGGGGCCCACAATCAGGATTCGCTCGGGCTCCTCGGGAACATCATCATCAGGCTCAAGCTGTTTATCCGGCTCAGGCTGTTGGCCCGCGCTCTCGCGAGCGACCACGGAATCCTCGGCCACAGAATCCACAGCATCGCCGGCTTTGCCGATCAGACGGCCCTTGTCGCCGGGGTCAGGTTGTTCATCGGACATGTGTCGCCCCCCGCCAGTCAAGCGGACTCGTTGGTCCGCAAACGAATCTCGCCACCGTTCTACGGGCTGCGGTCAAGAACCGGCAACGCCCGTCACCTGCATAGATTAGCGTACCAGAGTCGACCAGTCCGGGTTTGCGCTGCGCCGACCCATTACCTGATCAAAGTACATCGCTTGCAGCTTCTCCGTGACGGGACCACGGGCACCGCTGCCGATGACTCGCCCATCAACCTCGCGTATCGGCAGCACCTCGGCAGCCGTCCCCGTAAAAAAGGCTTCATCCGCGATATACACATGATCGCGCGTGATCCGCTGCTCGGTTATCTTCAGACCCAGTTCCTCTGCGAGCGAGATCACGGTTGCGCGGGTGATACCCTCAAGACAGGACGTCAGTTCCGGCGTCACCAAATTGCCACCCTCGACCAGGAAAACATTCTCGCCGCTGCCCTCAGCGACATAGCCCTCGTTGTCGAGCAACAGCGCCTCATCGCAGCCGCTGTCGAGCGCCTCCTTCAGCGCCAGCATAGAATTGATGTAGTTGCCGTTGGCCTTGGCCTTGCACATCGTGATGTTAACATGATGCCGGGTGTAAGAAGACGTACGCACCCGAATGCCGTCGACCCGCGCCTCGGGGGTCATGTAGGCCGGCCACTCCCACGCGGCGATCGAGCAATGCGGCTCCAGCCCCTCCGCCCGCAGGCCCATACCCTCTGAGCCGAAGAAGCAGATCGGCCGGATGTACGCTTCCTTCAAGCCATTCTCGCGAATGACGCGCACCTGCGCGTCGTTGATTTCATCTTTGGTATAGGGAATCGGAAACCCGAGAATGTGGGCGGACCGGAACAAACGATCCGTATGATCGTGCAGCCGGAAAATCTGCGGGCCATCAGCAGCGGCATAGGCGCGCACACCCTCAAAGACGCCAAAGCCATAGTGCAGCGTGTGTGTCAGCACATGCACCTTCGCTTCGCGCCAGGGGAGCATTTCACCATCAAACCAGATGACGCCGTCGCGGTCGGCGAGGGAGGGTGCCATGGGCAGTCTCAGCAGTCGGAAAAAGAAGCGCGCAATTGTAACACCTCGACAAATGCGGGCGAACCTTTGAACCTATATAGACCTTTAAACCTGTGTAGATAGAGTTCAGCCAGGATCGTCCACCGTCATCACGGACTCCCAGATGCGCAGCACGTCATCGCGTAGTGGCAGCAGGTGATCGCGGCTCGCGACTTTGCCGCCCAGCGCTTCGAAGTGCGCGAGTCGCCGATAGGCGAGCCATGCTTCCTGCAAGCGGGCGACATCGGCCGCGGGCAGCAACCCCAGCCCACCCAACTCATCGAGCAGTCGCATCTTGTCGCTCCAGACGGCGAGTGACGGAAACCGGCCGACGTGTGCGAGCACGAGATACTGCACCATGAACTCAATGTCGACGATTGCGCCGGCGCCGTGCTTCAGATCAAAGTTGTCGAGGTCGGCGCCCGCAAGGTCAATCGCCGATGAGATGAGTTCCACCGCAGCATCAATCGTGGACTCCCCTGCTTGCGGTGGCTCCGGGCGGCCGCCGCTCGATCCGGATGACAGATGCGCGCGCATGCGTTCGCGCATAGCAACCACCTCGGCCAGCAGCGGCGCGCTCCACTCACGCTGCAAGCGCCGCCGTCTGAGGTCGGCAAACAGCACCGCAAGCGCGGGGTCCCCCGCCACATAACGCGCACGCACCAGGGCCTGAAACTCCCACGTCCACGCATCGTTGGTCAGGTAGCGATCGAACGCTGCGAGGGACGTGACCAAGGGTCCCTTGTTGCCCGACGGGCGCAAGCGCAGATCAACCTCGTACACGCGCCCAAATTGCGTGAGGCTGGTCAGAATGTGGACGACCCGCTGACCAAGCCGCGCGTAGAACATGCCGTTGCCAATCGGCGTCTCGCCATCCGTTTCGCCGCGCAGCGAGCCGTTGTGAATGAAAACGACGTCGAGATCCGAGCTGTAGCCCAGTTCGACGCCACCGAACTTGCCGTAGGCCACCACGCCGAAACCCAGGTTGAGGGGTTGACCTGCCTCGTCCACAGGGCGTCCATGCCGCACCGTCAGATGGTCCCCCGCAATCTGCACCGCAGCTTCCGTCACACACGCCGCGATGTCGGTCAGCGCATCAGAAACCTGCATGATCGGCATCAGGTCGAGCAACTCAAGCACCGCCACCTTCAAAACCTGTGCGTGCCGGAACCGGCGCAACTCGTCCATCTGCTCTTCGAGGTTGCCGGCCCGGTGCAGACGCCGCTCAAGCTCCGCGGCCAACCACGTCGGCGACAGATCGATCTGCTCGGTGCGTTCATCGAGCAATTCGTAGAGCAGGATCGGGAACGCCCGAAACTGATCGGCAACCCAGGGACTGACCGCCGCCAGACGCACCATCCGCGAGACCGCGCCTGGATTCTCAAGAAGGTAGGCAACATAGGTTGACCGTCGCAGCACGACTTCCACGATGGGCAGTACCCGCTCCATCGCCGCGTCGGGGTCGGGCTGCGCGCCCACGAGGGCAAGCAGCGCTGGCATGAGCTTGTGGACGCGTTCGCGAGCGATCGACTGTACGGCGACTCTCTCAAGGGCCCGGTGCAGATGTCCGAGCAACGTCGCAACTCGCGCAGCATCCCGGAATCCCGCTCTTTCGATCAGCGCTGCCGGCTGGTCGCGCCAGACAACCGGCCACTGCAGCCCGCCCTCAACGAGCGGCAGATCGCTTTCAGGCGCCGACGATACGACCGCGTTGAAGCAGCGACTGATCTTTTCTCGTGCGCGCTGCAGCGCTTCCCAATACGCCGGCCAGTCAGAAAAACCCATGGCCTCCGCAAGACGGGCCTTTCCCGCATCGGTGGTCGGCAGCCGCTGGGTTTGCTGGTCCCGTTCCGCCTGCACCGCGTGCTCGCTGTTGCGCAGAAAACAATAGCTGGCCCGCAAGTCCGCGGCGTCAACCTCCGGCAGGCGACCCGCATCGGCGAGCGCGGTGAGCGCCGCAAGGAAATTGCGTTGTTGCAGCCCGGTCTCGGTCCCGGCCCAGACCAACTGCAAGGCCTGGACCGTGAACTCCGCGTCGCGGATGCCACCGGGGCCAAGCTTCAAATCGTCTTCGAGGTGGCCCTGGGCAACTTCTCGCGCAATCATCGCTTTCATGTCACGCAGTGCATCGATGGCACCGTAGTCCAGATGGCGGCGGTATACGAACGGTCGCAGGGAGGCGAGGAAACGCTCGCCGAGCGCTACATCGCCTGCGATCGCCCGCGCTTTGATGAACGCATAGCGCTCCCAGTCCCGGCCCTGTTGCTCGTAGTAAATCTCGAGCGCGGCCAGATGCGGAACGAGCGGACCGCTGTCACCGTAAGGCCGCAGGCGCATGTCCACGCGAAAAACGAAGCCGTCTGCCTGCATTTCATCGAGCGAGCGGATCACGGCGCGGGCAAGCGCCAGGAAGAAGGCTTGATTGCTCGTTTCGGCGTTCGACGGCGAAGGCTCGTCGAAGAAAAAGATGAGGTCGATGTCGGACGACAGATTGAGTTCACCGCCGCCGAGTTTGCCAAGGGCGAGCACGGCCATGTGCTGGACCGCGCCGGAACGCCCGACCGGCATGCCGAGCCTGGATGTGAGGTCGGCGTAGTGAACCCGATACGCCGCCTCCACACAGTCGTCGGCAAGACGGCTGAGATCACGCGTGGTCTCAGTGAGGTCCGCCCGCCGCGAGAGATCGCGGATGATGACGCGCATCATCTCGCGCCGGCGCCAGCGACGAAGGTCACGATCCAGGTGGTCGATCGCCAGGGCGTCAGCATCGAGCCTGCTGACGCCCTGCGCACCATCGACAAGTTCGCCCGTGCCGATGATGTCCGCCAGTTGCTCGGGGTGCCGATTGATCGACTGCGAGAGGTATTCGCTGAGCGACATCGCCCGGCGAATGTCGGCGAGAACATCCGCGCTCGCGGGCGGCATCGCGTCAACAGCGTCCACACAGCCTCCGAATGAGGGCGCGTCCAGCCCGGTGCGCGCGGTCGAAATTCGACGCGTTCAGAGCGGCAACCGGCTCTTCGCACGCCCCGAATTTTCTGTAGTTTACCGACATAATCACTTGAAAATCAATCGCTTATATGTTGATTCTCAGATCTCCCGAGCGCCAGTCCGCCGTCGCTGCTTACTCTGTGCCCGAGAACGGCGCAACACGCATGACCTCGGCGAGAGTGGTCTGGCCACTTGCGATCTTCTGCGCACCCGACAGACGCAAGGTGCGCATGCCTTCCTTCATGGCTGCCATGCGCACCTTGCCGATGTCCGTGTACTCCCCAATCATCTCCTTGACGCTGTCTACCATCGGCAGCACCTCATAGATGCCCTGCCGACCCCGATACCCGGTCTCGCGGCACTCAAGGCAACCGACCTGACCGTAGATGCGGGACGGCTTCCGCGCCTTCCACGGCGCGACGAGCGCCTTCCACTGATCGTCCGACACCTCAACGACACTCTTGCACTCCCGGCAGAGCGTTCGCACGAGGCGCTGGGCCATGATGCCGAGTACCGTCGCCTTGATGAGATAAGGAGCGACTCCGAGTTCGAGCAAACGCGTGATTGCCGACGGCGCGTCGTTGGTGTGCAACGTGGAGATCACGAGATGACCGGTGAGCGCCGCCTGGATCGCCATCTCCGCGGTCTCAAGGTCTCGAATCTCTCCGACCATGATGATGTCCGGGTCCTGCCGCAGCAACGCGCGCACACCTTCGGCAAACGAGAGGTCGATGTTGTGCTGCACCTGCATCTGGTTGAACGAACCCTCCACCATTTCGATCGGATCCTCGATCGTGCAGACGTTCACCTCTTCGGTCGCCAGTCGTTTCAGGCTGGAGTAGAGGGTCGTGGTCTTGCCGGAGCCCGTCGGACCGGTGACGAGGACAATGCCGTTGGGGTTCTCGACCATCGCCTCCCAGCGACCCAGATCCTCGTTGGCAAGGCCGAGTTCATCAAACGACTTGAGGAGGATTTCGGGATCGAAGATCCGCATCACCATCTTTTCGCCGAAGGCCGTTGGCAGGGTTGAGAGGCGCAGTTCCACCTCATTGCCTTCCGGCGTTTTAGTCTTCAGCCGACCGTCCTGGGGCCGGCGTTTTTCGGCAACGTCCATGCGCCCGAGGGTCTTGAGGCGACTGGTCACCGCGGTCATGACCGGCGACGGTAACTCATAGACGATGTGCAGCATGCCGTCGATGCGAAACCGCACGCCGCCGCGGTCGCGCCGCGGCTCTAAATGGATGTCACTCGCGCGTTGCGTGAAGGCGTACTGGAGTATCTGATCGACGATGTTGACGACATGGGCGTCATTCGCCTCCATGGTCTCAAGCTGCCCGATCTCCAGCATCTGCTCGAGATTGCTGAGGCCGCTCGTGGCGAGTCCGAGCGCGCTCGCCTTCTCGACGGACTGGGCCATCTGGTAGAAGCGGAGCGTGTAGCGGCGGATGTCTGCAGGATTAGACACGACCCGCCGCACCAGTTTGCCGGGGCAGGTCTGTTCGATCATCGGCTCCCAGGAGGACACCCATGGCTCAGCGCTCGCGATCACGACCTCTACGTCCGTGACTTCCACCGCCATAATCGCGTGCCGGCGGGCAAAATCCGACGACATTACGCGCGTTACCTTTTGCGCGTCGACCTTGAGCGGATCAATCCGCAGATAATCCTGACCCGCGCGCTCACACAACCAAAGCGTGAGCACTTCGACGTCCAGACGCCTGCCCTTGTTGGCAAGATCCAGCGGTTTGTCCTCGCCGATCATCTCGATCGGGTGCCAGTCGAGCTGATCCTGGGTGCGGGATTTGAGCGACAGGGTGTCGGCATCATTGGTACTGAGCCGACCGTCAGCAACGAGGTCGTTCAGCACCGAACGCAGATTCAGGATGATATCGGGCTTCTTGCGTAGGCCCTCGTCAATCATACTCACGGCAAGCTTCACTCGATGCAGGTTGACCTAGAAGCTTACACCCTTTTCGGCAGCCTACTGAGCGCCCAGCGGCCCGCGCGACGGAGCGTCGATACCACCAGGAAACACCCGGGACGCTGCCACCGACCTGCAGTAATGTGGGCGGTTCAGCAATCATTCCTCTCGTTGGATGCGCGACGAACGGCCCGGCCGTCCCACCGTCACCCGGCGCCGCAGACGTCCCACACAGCACCGGGGCAGCGGAACCTCGATGTCGACGCCCCGGTGTGCCATGCCGGGCGCCACGGCAGCTTCATAGTGCGACTCCCGCCGGTTGCTATAATCTCCCCTCATCTGTGTCTTAGAGCCGCCCGGACCGTCACGTTGTCGAACATCTCCAACATCAATTGGTTCCGGGACGCGTTTCCATACATTAACGCGCACCGGGACAAGACGTTTGTCATCGAAGTGCCCGGCGACGCGATCGATCACACCAACTTCGACAACCTGGCGGCTGACATCGCCCTGCTGTCGAGCCTCGGCGTGCGGGTCGTGCTGGTCCACGGCGCCAGCCCGCAATTGGCGCGAATCCTGACAGCGCGCCAACTCCCCGGTGTTGACCTGGACAACGCCATCGGGGCGACCAGCGACGCGCAAATGACCGCCGCACTCCACGGTTGCGCGGAAGCGCGGATACATCTGGAGGCGCGTCTGTCGATGGGCGTCGTTAACTCCCCGATGAAGCGTGCGGCGCTCACGGTGGCAAGCGGCAATTTCGTAATCGCCCGACCGCTTGGCGTCCGGGACGGCATCGACTGCGTACACTCGGGCGAGGTGCGCAGGGTTAATGTCGATGCGATCACACGGCAACTGGGAAACGGCAACGTTGTCCTCATCTCCCCCATCGGTTACTCGCCCTCTGGCGAGGTTTTCAGCCTCGCCGCCGGCACGCTTGCCCTCGCCGTTGCGCAGGGGATCGGCGCCGACAAACTCATCTGCCTGACAGCCGACGGCGGCGTCTTTGACGACAGCGGCACGCTGCTCGGCGAAGTTGATACCCGCACCACCGGCTTGACCGGCGCCGCGTCTCGCTGCCAGCGCGCGTGTGAAGCGGGCGTCCCGCGCGGCCACGTGATCAGCTATGGCGACAACGGCGCGCTCCTGACCGAACTCTTCACGCGGGATGGCGCTGGCACCCAGATTGTCCGCGAGAGCTACGAGCAAATCCGCGTGGCGACCACGGAGGACCTGCCTGGCATCATCGAACTCATCACGCCGCTCGAAATTGCGGGCGTGTTGGTCAAACGCTCGCGGGAACTCCTCGAGTCAGAGGTCGACCGCTTTTCGGTCATCGACCGCGACGGCATGACCGTTGCGTGTGCGGCGCTCTATCCCTTCGGGGACGCTGCCGAGGTCGCGTGTGTGGTCACCCATCCGGAATACCAGGGCGAGCAGCGCGGCGAGCGCATTCTCGCGCACCTTGAACGCACCGCGCAGAATGCCGGCGTCAACGAGGTGTTTGTACTCACAACCCAGAGCGCGCACTGGTTCATCGAGCGCGGCTTCGCTACCCGGGACGTGAGCGACTTACCCGCCGCCCGGAAATCGCTCTACAACTACCAGCGCAAGTCCAAACTATTCGTCAAGTCACTTGCCGGGAGCGCCCTCCGAAAGGTGCCCTGAGCACACGACGCATGCGACGAAATGACTTTCGAAAAACCGCGCAGGTCGGGGCGGACCCGGGCACGCGACTTGCGTCAGGCTGACCGCAGCCCGGACGAGTGCTCGTGCACAAAGTCGACCAACGCCTTCACATTATCGACGGGGGTTTGCGGAATAATGCCGTGGCCGAGGTTGAATATGTGACCGGGCCGAGACCCCACCTCATCGAGAATGCGCCGTGACTGATCCAGCACCGACTGACGATCAGCACAGAGGACAATGGGATCCAGATTGCCCTGCACGCTGCGGTCGGCAAAGAGATCCCACGTTGCAGTGAGTGGCGTGCGCCAATCGAGGCCAATGACATCGCCGCCGGCGTCCGCCATCAGGGGCGCGAGGGCCGGGTTTCCGGTGCCAAAGTGGATCACGGGTACCCGCCCGCTGATCGCGTCAAACACCCGCTTTGAATGTGGCTGCACATACCGAAGGTAGTCGGACCCGGACAAGCAACCCACCCAACTGTCGAATATCTCAAGTGCGTCGACGCCCGAATCGATTTGATAGTTGAGGTAATCGATGACGGCTTCACTCATTCGCGTCATCAACTCGTGCCAGGCGGCCTCGTCGCCATACATGAGCTGTTTGGCATGGACATAGTTCTTGGAACCGCCACCCTCTATGGCATAGGACGCGAGTGTAAACGGCGCGCCACCGAACCCGATTAACGGAATGTCGGACGGCAACTCTTGCAGGATCAGACGAATCGTCTCACCGATGTACGGCATCGTGTCGCGAGCTGGAATGACCTTGATCGCATCCACGTCCGCGCCGGTGCGCACTGGATTGTCGATGTTTGGTCCAACACCCGGCAAGTAATCGAGCCGCAGGCCCATAGGCTCAAGGATCGGCAGCAGGTCCGCAAACATGATCGCGGCATCAACGCCCAGAATGCGCTGGGCGTCGCACGTCACTCTGGCTGCACGCTCCGAGTCCTTGAAGAACGCAAGGCTCGGGGAGTCGCCCTTGACCTCATGGTACTCCGGCATATAGCGACCCGCCTGACGATGCAGCCAGATCGGCGTGACCTCAGTTATCTCACCCCGGCATGCGCGCAGGAAAGGGCTGGCGTGTACGGAATCTCGCATCTGCTTTAGCGGTCCCTCAGCAAAACGCGGCAGTCTAGCAGCATTTGACGGCGTCACCGGCAACTTGCGCGCTGCGCCAGATCGACTAACCCCGTCCTGAACGGGCTCCTCGATTGTGGTCCTGGGACCCTGCCCCCAAGCCCTCGTCGCGATCTCGCCAGCGTGTCCGATCGCAGGCGCGTGCCGCGACCCCTGTGACCAGGGCGGATGATTGCGTTACGAGCACCCGGCCCGGCAAAACAGGCATCTAACGGTCAGGCACGGTATTGATCTCGACATCGACGCGTTCGCATGGGCGATCCCGCGTCGGCGCGGTGGCGCCTACCCTCGCGGTCTCGCCGGGCGGCCCGAGCGCCGAGAGGCCAGACGCGAGGATAGTTCGCGCTTGCTCCACATCGACCGCGCCCGGTTCGAGCGAGAGCGAGAAGCCAGGAATCTGCCGCACCATCACGAGCGGCGCGTCACCCGCACCGTCAACGACATAGGCCGCGACGGGCGTGCGCAGGCCGCGCACCCGCACGGGCCCGCACGGGCCCGCACGGGCTGCAGGCAAATGCCAGTCGAACCAGTTGCCGGGTCTGTTCCGAGATCAGGATCTGATCGCGGCCGGCGAGCCCCTCCAACCGACTCGCCAGGTTTACCGTGCTGCCGATCACCGTGTAGTCCAGCCGTTCGGATGAGCCGAAGCTGCCGACGGTGCAATACCCGGTGCTGATACCAATCCGTATGTGCAGTTCGCACGCGACACCTTCGTCGCGCCAGACCTGCCGCAGGTCCTGCAGCGACCGACGCATGTCGAGCGCCATCTCAACGCATGCAATTGCATCTTCACGCACGCCCCGACTATGCGGATCACCGAAGAACACCATCACCCCGTCCCCCAGAAACTTGTCGAGCGTGCCGCCATGGTTGCGTGCGATCGCCGCCATGCGGTCCAGATACTGATTGAGACAACGCGTCAGCGCTTCTTCCTCCATGTTGTCCATTAGCTCGGTGAAGCCCTCGATGTCCGAGAAGAAGAGCGTGAGTTTGCGCCGGGTCGTTCGGGGCATTGCGGTCAGCTCACTCGCCCGCAGGCGATCGACAAGTTGGGGCGCAACATATTTGCTGAGGCTTTCGTTCAGCCCTGCAAGGCGACTGCTGGCCTGTCGCGCCCGGCGATGCCCCATGCGCCACTGGCGATTCTCGTGCGACACCAGAAAGCCGATGGCGCCCGTATTGATAAGGAGCGCGATGCCGCTCAGCGCGTCCGTCAGGGTCGAACCGGCATTCGTCGGCACGTCCAGCAAGACGAACGCGGCGACCGTCGTGACGACGGCAACCATGGTCGCTGCAACGAGCGACGCGAGTCCCCCAAAGATAAGCGCCGCCATGGTAAGGGCAACCAGAAAGGCGAGAGACGCGAGCGGGTGGAGCCCAACCGCAGCGATCAGGATGCCCGTCAGCAGCCCATCGGCGAGCAACGCCCGCCGCACCACCGCCCCGTTCTTCGTAGACCCGCTGATTCCGGCAGCGTTCGCATCCGTACGGATTTGGCCAGAATCGGTTAGAGGCAAGCGGGTCTGGATCGAGGTCGCAGAAGCGTCCGCGAAAGTCTGGCGAACTCCGGACCCGATCGCGTCAGGCGATATTGCGTCAGCACCCGCCTCGTCAACGCACCCACCGACGGGGCCGCGAGTGTGGGCGGCAAGGAGCCGTAGCTGCAACCGATAGAGCAGGTGCGGGTACAGGAGCAGAACGACCCCGAGGCCCAGCAACCAGATCTGCAACGGGTCCGCAATCAGGATGCTGAAAACAATCAGGCCCGCGAGCCCGTACATCAGCACCCGGGGCCGGTAACTCACGCGAATTAGATAATGGACGTCGTCTGCATTCATGGGCAGACGTTAGCCCCGTCGACGGTCCGCGGCGATAGGACATCGCCCCGGCCGCGCGCGCCAGATCACTGCAACGGGTGTAAGACGATCACCTGTCAGCCCGTGCGATTCTCGCCCGCCCCTATTCACGGCTCGCGAAGCGAACGTGAAATCCGCTTCGGCCAAGCACAGTTGCTTTCAACAGACTGCTAATCCTTGTCCAGCGCCCTGATCTCGCGATCAAGCGGTCATCGGTGACCACCTGCTCGAGCACCTGAATGCAGGATTCCAGGTCATCAATGCGCCCTTCGTACCCATCCAGGTCAACATCGACCGGGTCGCGGGTCCGGATCCGGGTAATCAGAACGCCAGCAAGGCATCCCACAATGACGATCAACGCAACCATATCAAAGACGCCCATCTGATCTCCCCTGTCCTCTTTTTCGTTCGGCATGTCGTCGTGTCCGCACTCGCTACAACACCGCCTCCATTGCAAACGTGCGCACCGGGTCGACCTCCACGTCGTAGTCGACGCCGTCGATGCCAAATCCATGCAACGCAAGGAACGCATCTCGATAAGCATCGAAGTCCGCGACGGCGGCGAGATTCTCGGCGGTCACATTCCAGTTGGCTTTCACATAGTCCTGCACGTCGCGGCCAAGTTCCAGGTCGTCCATGCGCAATCGCCCCGCATCATCCGGCGCAACGGGCTCTGCGGCGTAAAGGCCAGTCTCAAACAACCGCTGCGTTTGCTCAATACAGCCCTCGTGCGTACCCGCCTCCTGCATCACCTTGAACAGCAGCGAGAGGTAAATCGGCATACCAGGGATCGCCGCAGCAGCCTGGGTGACCAGCCCTTTCATGACGCAGACCCGGGCGCTGCCGCCGACCCCCGCCATCGGCGCTGCAAGGGCACGCGACGCGCGGTCGAGATCTTCCTTGGCCTTGCCGATGGTGCCGTGAAAATAGATGGGCCAGGTGACCTCGCTGCCGAGATAGGTGTAGTTAGTCGTGATGCAACCTTGCGCCAACACATCAGCCGCGCGCAGCGCGTCGATCCAAAGCTCCCAGTCCTCGCCGCCCATGACCTGCACCGTGTCTGCCGTCTCCTTGATGGTTGCCGGCTCAAGCGCAATCTCGCGAATATCCCGCGTATTAAAATCGATGGTCTTGCCACTGAACGCCTGACCAATCGGTTTGAGCGTGGAACGCTTGAGTTCTCCCCCTGGAATCTGTCGGGCAGGGGCTGCAACCGAGTACACCACGAGATCAACCTTGCCGCCCATCTCTCTGATGATGGTATCGATCGCCTGCTGCTTGATCTCATCGGAGAACGCGTCGCCCTGAATGTTGCCGGCATAGAGACCCGCGCCGGCCGCCGCCTCCGTGAACGCCGCCGTTTTGTACCAGCCTGGCGAAGCGGTCCGCTTGCCGTCTGCGCCACGTTCAAAGAACACGCCGAGCGTGTTGGCGCCCGCGCCAAAGGCTGCACTGATGCGGGACGCGAGGCCATAGCCACCGGATGCGCCGACAATAAGTACATTCCGGGGGCCGCTGGTGATCGGCGCGCGACGCGCGACGTACGCGATATCCCGTTGCACATCCCGTTCACACCCTACTGGGTGAGCCGCGGTGCACAGAAAACCACGCACTCTGGGTTTGATAATCATGAAATCTCGCTTCCTCTCATCTAGTCCATCTTGTCGGTTTGCGATTCTAGCGACCAAACGCTCGTCGCCTCAGCGCGATTTGCTCTTTTGCTTCTTCTTGCGCGTTGCGTGTTTCGGTGTGCCGGACTGACCGGCCGGCCGATCCGAAGGCGCAGTCGCTGCGCGCCCCTCGCGCGAGCCAGGCATTTCAGCGGGTCCGCGCGCCACGAGACCCAGTCGATAGGCCAGCACCACCAACACGACGCCTGCGGCAATCATCGGCAAGGACAGTATCTGCCCCATCGTAACCCAGCCCAGCGCGACGAAGTTCAGATGCGCATCCGGCATGCGAAAGAACTCCGAGAAGACGCGCAGACAGCCATAACCGATGAGGAAAACACCCGACGTCGCCATGACGGGCCGAGGCATCCTGGCAAAGATGAACAAGACCGCGAACAGCACCGGCCCTTCAACCAGGCTTTGATACAAACTGGACGGATGTCGCGCCACGAAGTCGCCGGGATAGACCACCGCCCAGGGCACGTCGGCGACGCGACCAGGCAACTCAGCGTTAATGAAGTTGCCGAGACGACCGAAGCCAAGCCCGACCGGGATGACCGGCGCGATGAAGTCTGTGACCTCGAAGTAGCGACGCCCACTCTTCCTCGCGTACAACCCCATGGCAACCAGCACGCCAAGCATGCCGCCATGGAACGACATGCCGCCCTTCCAGACCATGAAGATGCGCAGCGGGTCCTCGATCAGGGCCTCCATGCCATAGAACAGCATGTAGCCCACCCGACCGCCCAGAATCACACCCAGCACCAGATAGAACGCCAGATCCGAAATCTGCTCACTGGTGAACGAAAGTCCGTAGCGGCGAGTGCGCCACGTCACGAGCCACCAGCCCGACCCGATACCCACCAGATAAGACAGTGCATACCAGTGGATAGACACCGGACCAAGGCTAATCGCAACCGGATCAAACGCCGGGTAGTGCCACATTGCTAAGTGTCCTTTTCGCTTGGTGCCCGCTAATCACGATCAGCCTGTCTGCGCGCGTTCGGGTGTGTATGTCGGTGTGCATGTCGCTGTAGGTGCGGCGTAGGTGTGCACGTCGGTCTGCGCAGCGTGGCGATAGGCAGGCAAACGCCAAAGCGCGCCCTGCACACGACGCCGGTTCTTCGCAAACGCTGCGCATTATCCGGCATACCGACCGGTTTGATAAACTCGCCCGCTCCTTAACCCGCCGCCGAACCAAAAACGCCTGCCTATGTGTCTTATTCTCTTCGCCATCGATCAAGCAGACCATCGTCTCGTTGTCGCTGCCAATCGCGATGAGTATTACGCCCGACCCGCATCCCGCGCGGATTTCTGGTCCGACCATCCGTCCGTGCTCGCAGGACGCGACCTGCAAGCCGGCGGAACTTGGCTTGGCGTGACCACGGGCGGGCGGTTCGCCGCCGTAACCAATTTTCGTGAAACGCCGCCGCAGCCGATGCCGCCGCGTTCTCGTGGCGACCTGACGGCCGACTTCCTGACGGGCAGCGAAGCGCCCGCCGAGTATCTTGCCCGGATCGCCCAACGCGGACACCTTTACCGCGGCTTCAATTTGCTGATCGCTGACCCGAGCGGTGCGTACTATTACAGCAATCGCGGCGGCCTGCCGAAAAAACTGCCCGCTGGCGTCTATGGTCTGAGCAATCAGCTTCTGGACTGCGACTGGCCCAAGGTAGTCGGTGGTCGCGAAAAACTCGACGCCCTGCTCAAACGCGCGTCACCCATCGAGGCGCAAGAGTTGTGCTTCGACCTGCTCGCGGACCGTGGTGACGGTCGCGCCAACTCCCCGAGTTTCATCGAGAGTCCCGAATACGGCACGTGCGCCGCAACGTTTGTGCGGATGACATCCCGGGAGGTTCAGCTTGGCGAACGCGGATTCAAAGCCGGTGGTGTGGGGACGGGCGACATGCGTCATCAGTTCAACATGGCGGTGAGCTAGTTCCTGTCTCAGAACCCTGGGCGCTCCTCAGTGATTGCGACCGGATCGGATCAGACGGCCGAGTCCGAACTCCCGCAAGCGTTCGTCCATATAATTCTTGATCAGATGGGCGTTCTCCATCTTTAGAACCGTATCGAGAATCTGCCGCGCGCGTTTCATCTCCACGCTGCGGATCACCCATTTAATGATCGGCAGGTTGGGCGAAATCATGGACAACTCATCGAAACCCATCGCCACGAGCAGGATGGCTGCCGCTGGATTCCCGGCCATCTCGCCGCAGATACCGACTTCCTTCTTAGCCAGCCGCGCCTCACCGACGACATGTTGCAGCGCGTGCAACACGGCCGGATGGAAGTCCTGATACAGCTCGGCCACCCGCGCATTGTTGCGATCAACAGCGAGCATGTACTGAATGAGGTCGTTTGAGCCAACCGCAAGAAAGTCGACCCGGCTCAGGATCGCGCGGGTTTGATAAACCGCCGCCGGGACCTCGATCATGACGCCGATGTCCGGCATCTCGACCTCGACCCCCTCCTCGACGATTTCTCGATAACACTGGGCAATCAGCCGCTGGGCCTCATCCACTTCCATGACACTGCTGACCATCGGCACCATGATGCGCAGATGCCCGTCGATGCCCTCATTGGCGCTGATCATCGCCCGGACCTGGCTCAGGAAGATCTCGGGATGGTCGAGCGTCACGCGGATGCCGCGCCAGCCAAGGAAGGGATTTTCTTCTTCGATCGGAAAGTACGGCAGTGATTTGTCGCCACCGATGTCGAGCGTGCGCATGGTCACGGCCATCGGCGAAAACGCTTTGAGATGCTCGCGATAAATCTCGCGCTGCTCGTCTTCAGTCGGAAAGCGATCGCGCATCATAAAGTAGCTTTCGGTGCGATAAAGGCCCACACCCTCAGCACCGCGGTCGAGCGAACGCACAACGTCCGTCATCAATCCGGTATTGACCCACAACTTTACCCGGTCGCCATCGAGCGTCACCGCGGGTTCGTCGCGCAGGCCCTCGAGGCCCTCGATCAGCTCCTCCTCCTCGCGCATGACCTTCAGGTAGGACCGCTCCTGACTTTCGTTCGGATGCGTTATGACGACGCCGTCGAAACCGTCGACGATGATCGGGCTGGCATGCACGCGCTTGATCGGCAAGTCATCCGCGCCCATCACCGTTGGCAAACCCATCGCTTCGGCGAGTATGGCCGCGTGTGATGTGACCGAACCACTCACCGAGACCACGCCGACGAGACATTCCTCAGGCACCTCCCCCAACATCGCAGGGGTCAGTTCATCAGCCACCAGAACGGTCTTGTCCGGAAAATTGCGACCCGGCGTACCCCGCGTCTGACGCTGCAGGTTTGCGAGTACTCGCTGTCCCAGATCCTTGACGTCCGCGCCGCGCTCGCGCATGTACTCATCGTCCATCAGATCAAAGGTCGCCACGTGGCTGTCAATGACGTGCTTAAGTGCGCCCTGGGCCCAGACCGTGTCGCTAACGATGCGCGTGGTCACCTCGACTTCGACCTCGCCCAGCATCTGGATGTAGACGTCAAAGAGCGCGCGTTCACTTCGCTGCAGCCGAAACGACAGTTTCTGGGAGAGGTCCTCAATCTCAGCGCGGGTCGACTCGACCGCCGCGGCAAACAGGGCAGTCTCCTCCGCCACGTCGGTCGCCGGCCGTTCTGGCACCGAGTCGAGATCACTATCCGGAAACAGCACGTAGGCGGTGCCGATCGCAACACCCGCGCCGCTCGGCGTGCCACTGTAGGTGCGAGGGGCGTTCGCGTCGGTCATGTCCTGCAACGCGCCCGTCGCCGACGCGTGGGAGATGCGACCGCCCAGTCTGCCGGCGAGGGTAATCAGAAACGCTTCTTCGTCTGCGTTGTAGCGACGCGAGTCCCGGTCTTGTACGACGAGCACGCCGAGCACACGCTTGTGCTCAATGATCGGCGTGCCAAGGAACGAATGAAACGGCTCCTCGCCAAGTTCGTCGATGTACAAAAAATGTGGATGTGACGGCGCGTCATCGAGATTGATCGGCTCGGCACGTTGCCCAACCAATCCGACCAGGCCGTCTGCAGCGCCGATCATCACGCGGCCAATGGCATCTGCGTTCAATCCACGCGTTGCCATCAGAACGTACTTGTTCTGCTTCGGGTCAAGGAGGTAGACCGAACAGACGTTACAGTCCATTTCACGCTGGACCGACGACACAATCAGATCCAGTGCCGTCTCAAGGTCCTCGGCCGCATTAACCCCTTGCACGACCCGGCGAAGAACCTCGAGCATGCTCGTGCCCTGTTGTCCTTGCAGGAAGCGGCGCGCGTCCATCGAACTTTTACCGAAGTGGGGAGAACGATGGATTATCCATCACGTCGCAAGTCGATAGATAGACGATTTCGGCAGAAACACAGCACCAAAAGAGTGCGCGTGAACCGAGGGCTATCGGCTCAAGCAGCGTGACATCGACGGCGCCAGCTCTTTCATGGCGCGTCGATACACATCGCGCTTGAAGGCAATGACCTGGCCAAGGGGATACCAGTAACTCACCCAACGCCAGTGATCAAACTCGGGCTTGTGGCAGTTGGACACCTGCACCGCGGCATCCTCCGCCAGCATCTTGAGCAAAAACCACTTCTGCTTTTGACCGACAAAGGAACTTCGATCCTGCCGCAGAAACCGGCGAGGCAGCTTGTACCGCAACCAGCCGCGCGTGCACGCGACCACCTGGACGTCACTGTCGGTAAGTCCAACCTCTTCACCCAACTCGCGAAACAGCGCCTCCTCGGGCGACTCCCGAGGCGCGATGCCGCCCTGCGGAAACTGCCACGCATCCTGTCCAACGCGCTTTGCCCAGAGCACCTGACCGGCTGTGTTCGCCACGATGATCCCGACGTTGGGACGATACCCATCCGCGTCTATCACGTTGGCAATCCGTCAATGCAAAAAGCCATTGTGAAGCAATCCCGAGGGACGGGCAAACAAACCACCGCCGCCGGATGGCGCATAAACCAGACTGTCTGGCAGTGTTCGATTCACATGTACAGCAGGATTCGGCATCATGGATACACACCTTCGTCAGCCCCCAATGTGAATTGACGCATCGGCCTCGCTTCTTGCATCCAAGCTGAAAACCATCACGAACAGCGGCATGTTATGAGCCCTTCCAGTCAGTGCCGACAGCCAGGATTGCAGGCTTTCATCACACCTGTCGACGCAAGCGTGTCCGTCGCAAAGAACCGGGGTCCGCATGCCGCATAACGCCCCCGCTGTCCCCCTGCATCTCGGGATTAGCCGATGACCGAGGAATTCAATCAGCCGCAGAGCGGCAACGAGATGCCGCGATTCGGCGGGCAGGCAAGCATGTTTCGCCTGCCCGTGCACGCTGATGCCGCCGGGTTGGACGTCGCCATCATCGGCGTGCCCCTGGATATCGGTACGAGCAACCGGCCGGGCACCCGTTTCGGTCCCCGCGGGATTCGAGCGGAATCAGTGCTGGTGCGCCCCTATGGCATGGCCACGCGCGCGGCGCCCTTTGACAGCCTCCAGATTGCGGACATCGGCGAACGTGCCGATCAACCCGTTCGACCTCAAGGACTCGATTCAGATCATCGAAGCCTACTACGACAGCGTCCTGTTGACGGGAACCAAACCGCTTTCGTTGGGCGGTGACCACACAATCGCACTACCCATCCTGCGTGCATTGGCAAGGAAGCACGGCTAGATGGCGCTCGTTCACGTCGACGCGCACGCGGACATCAATGACACCATGTTTGGCGAGAAAGTGACGCACGGCACCATTTTCCGCCGTGCGCTGGGAGAAGAACTCGTTGATGGCGCGAAGATGTTCCAGATCGGCTTGCGCGCCACCGGATACAGCGCCGAAGATTTCGACTGGTCCCGGCAACAGGGCGCACGAGTCGTCCAGGCCGAGGCCTGTTGGTACAAATCACTTTCGCCTTTGATGGACGAGGACGTGCGGCCATTGGTGACAGCACGCCGACGTACCTGAGCTTCGACATTGATGGGCTGGATCCTGCAATCGCGCCCGGCACCGGCACGCCAGAGCCAGCCGGTTATCGGCGCCCCAAGGGCTCGAGATCATTCGCGGCATGTATGGCACCAACCAGGTTGGCGCAGATCTGGTAGAGGTTTCGCCCCCGTACGACACGACCGGCAACACGGCCCTGCTTGCAGCTAACCTTGTCTTTGAAATGCTCTGCAGTTTTCCAGGATGTCAGCGACGGGCCTGAGATCCCGCGCAAGAGGCCACCAGTCGACGTGCTTCGGATACACTGCGCGCCACACGCCTCTGAGCCCATTACCCGTGACACTCGCGATCTTCGATCTGGATGAAACGCTCATAGCAGGCGACAGCGATCACCTTTGGGGCGAATACGTTGTCGATGCCGGGCTGGTCGATGGTGAGGCGTATCAACGCGCCAACGATGGTTTCTTCGCTGACTACAAAGCGGGCAAGCTCGACATCCACGCGTACCTGGGTCTCGTGTACTCGGTCTTGACCGCACACCCGCTTGAAACACTGCTCGCGCATCGCGAATTGTTCGTCGAACGTTGCATCGTTCCGATCGTTCTGCCGAACGCCATCGACCTCGTTGAAAAGCATCGCCAGCAAGGCCACGAGCTGCTTTGCATCACTGCAACGAGCCAGTTCATTACCGAACCGATCGTCCGATTGTTTGGCATTGACGACTTGATCGCACCCGTCCCCGAGTTAGCTCACGGACGCTACACCGGCAAAACCGTTGGCGTTCCCAGTTACGCAGAGGGGAAAGTCACCCGCCTCCATTCGTGGTTGGCAGGGCGCGCTACCACCCTCGCCGACAGCTACGGCTATACCGACTCGATCAACGATGTGCCGCTGCTCAAGCTGGTGGCGCATCCGCATGCCGTCGACCCGGATGAGCGCCTCCGCGCAGCAGCCCTGACCGCCGGCTGGCCGGTGATGAGCCTTCGCTAGCAGCATCTCACGGTGCCGGATCACCGCGCTGTCGCGCAGGGAACACCGCGGCACCTTGCTTTAGTTCCATGAAAGGTTCCTGTCCCAAGAACTGTCATCCTGACAATTCTTGGGAGTCGGTTTGCAAGCAAACCTCGCATGAACTTGCAGAAAAGAGGCCTTCAGAAAATGGCGGTGCATCCCTGCACCGCCCGCCAGCTGGTTCAGGTTTCGTCAGCCCCGGCTTCGCACTGCGCCTGATAGTCGTCTGCGGTCAGTAGATGATCCAGTTCACCGGTGTCGGTCGATCGAATGCGAAAGAACCAGCCCTTGTCGAATGGTGAATCGTTGATGATTTCCGGTTCGTCCTCAAGCGCAGCGTTGATCGCAATGACCTCCCCCGAAATCGGCGCAAAGATATCTGACGCTGCCTTCACTGATTCGACCACGCCAGCTTCTGTCCCCGCGGTGACCTGCTGCCCAATCTCCGGCAGCTCAACGTAAACCACGTCGCCCAGTTCTTCCTGTGCGAAGTCACTGACGCCCACCGCCACGGTGCCGTCATCGTCCAGACGCCCCCATTCGTGGGTCGACGCATATCGATAATTCGGAAGGTATTCAGCCATCAGAGGGCTCCAATTTGGCAGATTGATATTGTTGTGACATGAAGAGGCCGGGGCAGTGGAAGAGGCAGGGTATTGCCTCGGGCTTCATGTTCAACGGCCGCTCGCTAACTTCACGACCTGGCGGCGCAGCAGCGGTGTGCCGGCAACGACTTTCATTGCTTCATTGCACAGCAACGCTGCGACCGGATTGCGGTTGCCATACACGCGCCGGAACGCCTCGACGACCGCCATCGTAGCCAGGTTCTCCGGCTGGCGCTCACGCTCGAAATTCTTGAGCGTCGCTAATTGTCCCGGGTCCGCCCGCGTGAGTTCAGCGCGCGTCAGTCGTGTAGCGAGCGCGCTGGCGTCAGCGAAACCGAGATTTGCGCCCTGTCCAGCGAGCGGGTGGATGGTATGCGCGGCATCGCCCAGGAGCGCAATCCGTGGCGACACATAACGACGAGCGTGACGCTGCTCCAGTTCAAAGCTGAAAGTCGGGCTGATGCCGGTGACCACACCGAGCACATGCTCAGAAGCGCGGCTCAATCGATCGCACTGCGCTTCAGCAGAAAGCGCGGTGAACGCGGTTGCATCGGCAGTCTCCATCGACCAGACGAGCGAGACCCTGGCTGGCTCGCTGCGTGTTGATTCACCCTCTGATTCCCGCTCTGGTTCACTCTTTAGATCACTCTCTAATTCACTCTCTAATTTAGAGGGCGCAGATTCGCTGGCAGGCACGAGCGGCAGAAATGCGAGTGGCCCAACATCGGTAAACACCTGCAACGCGGTGCCCTGGTGTGGCCGCTCGACAGCAAGGGTCGCGACGACGGCAGTCTGGCCATAGGACCAGCGACGCTCACCCAGACCGGCAAGCTCGCGAATGCGCGAGGACTTGCCATCCGCGCCCACCAGCAAACGGCAGCCGGGCGCGGCATCACTCCCGGTCACGACGACGACATCATCGCCAGCCGTCACGGCCTGCACGTCGAATGCGTACTGCAATGTCACGTTTGGCAACCCCCGCACCCGCGCCTCAAGGGCATCGAGCAGCACAGCGGTTTCAACCACGTGACCCAGCGCATCACGGCCGATGTCGGCCGCCGCAAAGTCGATGGACCCGGTGCCCTCCCCGTCCCACACATGCATTGCGTCATACGCACACACCGCATCCGCCGGCAGCCGGTCCCACACGTCAAGGCGTCGCAAGATCGCGGTCGAAGCCGGGTTGATCGCGAGCACCCCGCCGAGGGCGCCGCCTGTTAACACAAAGTCGCTGTTGCCTGCCGCGACAGGCAACACTGGCGGTTCTCGCGTCGCGGGTTGGCTCCTGGCGTCGATGACAAGCACATCGTACGCGGTGCCGCCGAGCGCGGCGGCCAGGGTCAGGCCAACAAGGCCGGCGCCGACAATGATGACGTCGTAATGATCGTAGGTATCAGCCATCACCAGCCATGAACGCCTCGATTTCAGGGATCGTCTTGGGAATGGCCGGGGTGAGAATCTCGTGACCATCGCGAGTCACCAGCACATCGTCCTCAATACGAATGCCAATGCCCCGGAATTCGGCCGGGACGTCTGCATCTGCATCGATATAGATGCCGGGTTCTACGGTGGTGACCATGCCAGGCTCAAAGACTCGCCATTCGCCGCCAATCTGATATTCGCCCACGTCGTGCACATCGAGCCCGAGCCAGTGGCCAGTCTTGTGCATGTAGAACGACTTGTACGCCTCGTCGGCAATCAATGACTCCAACTCGCCCTGTAAAATGCCCAGCGCCAGCATGCCCCGCGTCAACCAGCGCACGGCGGTTTCGTGGGGTTTGTTCCACAGGTTGCCGGGTCGCACTTCGGCGATCGCCGCAAGTTCCGCATCCAGCACGATATTGTAAAGCTGCTTTTGCGCGTCGGTGAATGACCCCGACACGGGAAATGTTCGCGTGACGTCTGACGCGTAGTAGCCATACTCGCTGCCCGCGTCAACGAGCACCAGGTCGCCGGCTGCCATCTCCGCGTCATTATCAACGTAGTGCAGGATGGTGGCATTGGCACCGCTGCCCACGATTGACGGATAGGCTGGCACCCGCGCGCCGGCCATGCCAAACGTGTGCTGCAACTCGGCCTCCAGCTGATACTCCATCACGCCCGGCCGGGTCATTTTCATGATCCGTTTGTGTCCTGCGGTCGTGATCTTCGCCGCATGCTTCATCATCTTCAATTCAGCCGCGCTCTTGAAAAGACGCAGCTCGTGCAGGTATTGGCCCAGCTGAGTCAACTCACCCGGCGGGCGCGTGCCGGACTGGCCGTTGCCCTTGCGGCCGTTGATCCAGTCGATCAATCGACTGTCGAATTCCCGGTCCTGACCCATGCTGTAGTAAAGCCGCTCCCGGCCTTCAATCAGGCCCGGCAGGATGTCGTCCATATCAGTGATCGGAAACGCATCGTCCAACCCGTGGAGTTGCATGGCACGCTCCGGGCCGGTGATGTGGCCGTGCCAGCGCTCCAAATGGGGATCACGCTCGCGGCAAAACAGGATGGACTCGCCATGCGGTCGGCCCGGCACCAGCACAAATACCGCGTCCGGTTCACGAAACCCGGTCAGGTAGTAGAAATCGCTGTCCTGCCGGAACAAATGATCCACATCACTGTTGCGCCCGACCAGTCGCGCGGCAGGCAGGATTGCGATGCTGTTGTCGTCCAGCAGCCCGGCGAGTTCAGAGCGCCGGTGCCTGAATTCTGTCAACGCAAGCTCAGGACCCCGGGCTGGCAGGGCCGCCGGGTCACTCACTGCCACCGCCTCGCATCTCCTCATACAACACCATCACTGAAACGCGCACGAATTCGCTGATCTCAACGAAGTCGCGCTCATTCTCGTCCTCGTCCCCGTCGTCGAGATCGATCAGCTCATCGCCCATCTCGATCAACCTCATGTAGGTCTTGATCGCGTCTTCACCGTCCTCGGAAAGCGCGTCCTCGTCACAGCGGAACGTGCCGAGAAAACCAACACACCAACGCCGCAGCGCCGCAGTTCGCTCCTTCAGCTCAAGCTCATCATCCGGCAACAGTAATTGAAAACTCAAATCATCCGAGCCGATCAACCCGGCACTGATGCGAAAGACATCGACGATCTGGTCGAAATTGTCGTAATCGATTTCGTCCGCGATCCACGTCATCAGCCGCGCGGCCATTTCATCGTCGTCGAGGAGATCAGGGCTGCAAAGCTCACCACACATCAAACCGTGCAGTTCTGCCGGCGATATGTGCGCGCCAACCAGATAGCTGACAGATTCAAAACTGATTTGTTCGGGATCAGAGCCGCCCGATTCGTCGTCAAACATGATCCCCTCACCGACCCTGCCGTGGCGGGTCTCATTGATTGCCGTTTCTGCGGACGCGCCTTATAGTACCCCACGCTCAGGCTCGCGTTTGCGTGTGCTGTGGTACGTGTCATGCTGCCGGTTCGGCGGTGCCTGTAGCGCACACGACCGGCTCCCGTGCAGCACGTTTGCGCAAAGAAAGTTCCCAACCGACCGCCACAACAAAGCGCATGGAAATAAGAGACCTTCTGACCAAGATCGACGAACTCATGGGTCTTGTCGATGAACTCGAGCGCAAGCAGCAGGGGCTGGAGCAAGACCGTGTGCGTTGGCGCGAAGAGCGGATGCGCCTGCTTGAGCGAAACGAGCAGGCCAAGAGCAAGGTCGAAGCCATGATCATGCGTTTAAAGTCGCTTGAGGCCGACTGAGGGCGCCAGAGCAGCGATCGCACTCGCACCCACTGATCCCCCATAACCGCCCCGTCGATCACACGCAAACTATACTCTCCACCCACCAGTCATCCGGCCACCCACTAAGAGACGACAAGCCCGCCATGTCAGACGAGTCGCGCACCGTAACTGTAGAGATTCTCGGGAAGGACTATGAAGTGAGCTGTGCGCCGGACGAGGTCAAGGCGCTCAAGCGATCGGCCGAGTACCTGGACGAGAAGATGAGAGAGATCAAGGACAACTCCCGCATCATCGGGCTCGACCGAATCGCAGTGATGGCGGCGCTCAACATCAGCAATGACTTCATTCGCCAGACCGCACGAACGGAACAGATCGCCTCGCGCCGGGGTGCCGATCTCAAGCAGATCAGCGGCCGCCTCGACGAAGCGCTGGTGAAGTTGAAGTCATCTTCGGGGGATTGACGACGCCGGATCCGCCTCAAACGCATCTGATCGGGATTTTTGCGCCGGTGCGCGCTTTGTCGATACCCGATTCGTCGCACAACGCCTATAATTGACGTGTTCCCTGGGTTGTTGGCCAGTTGACTTGTCCTAAACCCTTATGCGATACCCTAGGAGGTCTTTTTCCGTGGCAGTTGTGCACGTCCGCGCGACGGAACGCCTGATGCCAGTTAGAGACCACCGCCTTGAACCGCAGGGTTCAAGGGCTTTTCCAACAGCGGCAACTTGGGGAACAATTCAACGTTAGTCACCGTCGATCGGCAGTCCTGTCGACCACTCCGGTCAGCCATTCCGGTCATGCACTCCAGTCATGAAGAGTAACGCAACCAGCGCCCGGACCCGCCCGGCGATTCGAACGCTCATGCGACGACGCCGGCGCGCCCTCGGAGCCGGTGCCCAGCAGCATGCGAGTCGCGCGCTCTGCCGGCGTATCAGTCGTCATCCCTGGTTTCTTCTTGCAAAGAGCGTCGCGGCGTATATCGCGCAGGACGGCGAAATCGACCCTGCGCCCTTGCTCAAACTCGCGCAACGCGCCGGAAAAACCGGTTACCTGCCAACCTTTCGCACGCTCGATGGCTCGATGGGCTTTCGGCCTATCAACCGCATGCTTGTGCCTGGGCGGTTCGGTATCCCGGAGCCGCTGCCTGTCGGGCCGTCACGACACGCCGGCAAAATCGATCTCATCCTGACACCCATCGTCGCCTTCGATGCAAGCGGCAATCGTCTCGGCATGGGCGGCGGCTATTACGACGGTACACTCACCGCCGTCCGCGATTCCTGTCGGTCACCGCGGGTCCTGGGCATCGCACACGGCATTCAGGAAGTGCCCGCGCTCGACGCCGAGTCGTGGGATATCCCGATGACAGCAATCGCGACAGACCGGGGCTGGATACCCGCCACCGGTAGCCGCCGTTCGCGCCTCTGACTACTCGGCTCGCGCCTCGGCGAACTCTGGCGCCAGTGCGTCGAACCCACTACGATGCGCCCATGCATCACCATGAGCAGCATCACCCTGAGCGGCAGAACTCTGACCAGCAGAACTCTGACCACCAACAACAACCCCGATCAGCATCAGCCCGACGAACGCAAACCCGTCTGGACGGCAATCCAGGATGAAACCCTCATGGCCGTGATGGAGGTGATCCGCATGGGCCATCCAACCCTGCGGCAGGTCGCCCGTCGGTTGACTCCGGCCGATTGGACAGCACCTGACTTTCCAGACTTCGTCGAGGACATGCGCGAGACCCTGCATGCGGCCGGTGGCATTGGCCTCGCCGCACCGCAAGTTGACCGGTCGATTCGCCTCGCCGTCATCGAGATTGACGGCGGGCCGACGCGTTACGGCGAACTCGCACCCATTCCATTCGCCGTTTATATCAACCCACGCGTCACTATTCTGGACGACAGCGTGGCGGGACACTGGGAAGGATGTCTGTCCGTGCCCGGTATGATGGGACACGTCGAACGACCTCAGCACATCCAGGTCGACTACCTGACCGCCGAAGGAGAGGCCGCATCGATCACGGCGCAGGGCTTTCTGGCGACCGTCTTCCAGCACGAGTTCGACCACCTGGACGGCACCTTGTACGTGGACCGGTTGTCCGACCCCACGCAGTTCGCTTTCGATGAGGAATACCGGAGGTTCGTTGCCGATGACGAGTGACCAGGACGCACTGAAACAAGCGGCGGCTGCCGCCGCAATCGCTCATATCGAACCCCATCTCAGCGCCGGGACCATCGTCGGCGTAGGCACCGGTTCAACCGCCGACTTCTTCATCGACCTCCTGTGCGACATACGGCACAAGTTCGACTCGGCGGTGTCCAGCTCCGAGCGCTCTGCAGACCGACTACGCGACGGGGGCGTCCAGGTGCTCGATCTGAATGCCGCACCCGAGGTCGCCTTCTACATTGACGGGGCTGACGAATGCACTGCCAGCCTCGACCTTATCAAGGGCGGTGGCGGCGCAATGACACGCGAGAAGATCGTGGCATCCGTTGCGGACGAGTTTATCTGCATCGCCGATGAGTCCAAACTCGTACCGAAACTTGGCGCTTTCGGCATTCCGGTTGAAGTCATTCCAATGGCACGCGGTGCGGTTGCACGTGCGTTGGTACGACTCGGCGGCCGTCCAGTCTACCGGGAAGGAGTCATCACCGACAACGGCAATATCATATTGGATATGCTGGACATGCAGGTGACGCAGCCCCAGTCGCTTGAGACTGAAATCAACAACATCGTTGGCGTCGTCGCCAGTGGCATCTTTTCTCACCGGCGCGCCGACGTACTCATTCTCGCGGGGGGTAACGGCGTCCGCAGCCTCACCGCCTGATGGTGACGGGTGTGGCCTCAGAGAAGCCCGCCAATCAGTCCGGCAATCAGTCCGCCGAGGGTAATGGTACGGGCGCTGTTTCTCAGATGAGCAACTTGCCGGGATTCATCACGCCATTTGGGTCAAACACGCGTTTCATCGCAGCCATGTAATCCATCTCAGTCCGCGAGCGAGTGTATCCAAGCTGGTTACGTTTCAATAGCCCGACACCATGCTCGGCCGACACACTGCCATCGTAGGCCTGCACGATGCCCATCACCTCTTCACTAACCTCCTCACATTGAGCCTTGAAGTCGTCGATCGCAAGATCGCCGGGCTTCAGAATGTTGAGGTGCAGGTTGCCGTCACCAATGTGCCCGAACCAGACGATCTCGAAATCCGGGTAGCGCCTGGCGACAGCTTCGTCTACCGCCTGCAGGAACGCGGGGACCCGCGAGATGGTCACCGCCACATCGTTCTTATACGGTGTATAGGGCGTTATCGACTCCGAGATGCCTTCCCGATATCGCCACAACGCCGCCCGCTCCCGGTCGTTCTGGCTAAGAATGCCGTCGGTCGCCCAGCCCGCTTCCATGCAATGCTCGAACGCACTTAACGTGTCTGCCTCGGTCGCCTCCTGCACGTTTTCAATCTCAATCAACGCGTAGAAATCGGCTGCCGTCTCGAACGGTCGTGCGCCCGATCCGTGCGCAAGGACATGCCCGAGCGCTTTGTCTGAGAAAAACTCGTACGCTGTGAGCGGGACCCTTGCCCTGAACTCAGTCAGTATCGAAATGATGTTCTCGAGGGCCGGGACTGCGAGCAGAACGACCGACAGGGGCTTCGGCTTCGCCGTCAGTTGCATGGTCGCCTCCACGATAAAGCCGAGCGTGCCCTCAGAGCCGATGAAGAGGTGCCGCAGGTCATAGCCCGTCGCGTTCTTAACGAGGCCCTTGTTGAGGTCGAGCATCTCACCGGTCCCCGTGATTACCTTAAGCCCCTGCACCCAATCGCGGGTCAGGCCATAGCGCAGCACTTTGATACCACCGGCATTGGTCGCAATGTTGCCGCCCAACTGGCTCGACCCTGCTGACGCGAAGTCAACCGGATAGAACAAACCGTGGTCCTCTGCAAACCCCTGAAGCTGCTGCGTAATGACCCCCGGCTGCACGGTGACGGTCCGCTCGATTTCGTTGAAGTTTGTCACCTCATTCATACGGTCAAAGGAGACCACCACTTCGCCCCTGGTCGCAACCGCGCCACCGGAGAGACCGGTCCGGCCACCGGATGGCACCAGCGAGAGTTGCTGGTCGTTAGCGAAACGCACGATCGCCGCGACCTGCTCGACGGTCCCCGGAAAGGCGATCGCCCCGGCGTGGGGCTCATAAAAGCGGGTCCAGTCGCGTCCATAGGTGAGCAGACTGTCCGCGTCGTCACGCGCGTATTTTTCGCCAACAATGGATCGCAGCGCTTCAATCATTGAACCCATTTCAAGCAACTCCCAGCAGACGTTCTACCTTCATGGATTTGGGACCAACACCCCGCGATCCAGCCAATGGAGACTCAAGCGCCGCCGCGCGCCTCAAGCGCCGCGACAGCCGGCAACGTCCTGCCCTCAACAAACTCAAGGAACGCACCGCCGCCCGTTGATATGTAAGAAATATCGGCTTTGACTCCAAACTGATCGATCGCTGCCAACGTGTCGCCGCCTCCAGCCAGGGAGAACCCGCTCGACGCGGCGATCTGGCGCGCCAGTTGCTCGGTGCCCGCGGCGAAGGGTGCATGTTCGAAAACACCGACCGGTCCGTTCCACAGGATGGTGCGCGCCGCCGCAATCAGGTCGCCCAACTGATCGCGGCTCTCTGGGCCAATGTCCAGAATCATCTCATCGTCTTTCACGTCGTCGACCGATTTGATGATCGCGGTTGCCGCCGGCGATATTTCCGTGCCGACAACGACGTCCACCGGCAATGGGATGGCGACCCGGTCAAGGATGGACCTCGTTTGGGCCAGCAGGTCGGGCTCGTGGAGCGAGATGCCAATCGGCTTGCCGATTGCCGCGAGAAAGGTGTTGGCGATGCCGCCGCCGACAACCAGTTGATCAACTTTCTGCGACAACACATCCAGCACGTCGAGCTTGGTCGAGACTTTGCTGCCACCGACAATGGCGAGTAGCGGCGACGCCGGATTGCGCATCACCCGCGACAGCGCGGCGAGTTCGGCCGCCAGGAGCGGCCCCGCGCAGGCAACCGGTGCGTATCTGACGACACCCTCGGTGGAGGCCTGCGCCCGGTGGGCTGTCCCGAATGCATCCATCACAAAGACATCGCAAAGCTGCGCGTAGCGTTCCGAGAGTCCCTTGTCATTCGCTTTCTCGCCGGCATTGACCCGGACATTCTCGAGCAGGACGAGCGGCGATTCATCATCGACGCCGTCCAGATAACGCGTCACAACCGGTACCGGCTGACCAAGCAGGGTTTCGAGGTGCCGCGCGACCGGGGCGAGACTTGACTCGACTTGCTCATCAACCGGCAGTCCTTCGGTGGGCCGCCCAAGGTGCGACATCAGCAGAACGCGGGCACCCGCGTCGAGCGCGCGCCGGATGGTCGGCACCGCGGCGACAATGCGAGCGTCGCTGGTCACCTGGCCGTCTGACACGGGGACGTTCAGGTCTTCCCGGATCAGGACACGCTTGCCGCGAATGTCGACATCATCGAGGGTCAGAACCGGCATAGATCGCTCCTGAGGAAAGTGGGAATCGCAGTTATGTGCTCATTCCGTTGTGATGGTAGATTCCGGATGCAGGGCAATTCTGGGTGGCTAGATTCCGAGTGGACAATTCCTGATGGATAGGTGTTCGGGTGGATAAAGAGCCGGGTGGATAGGATTCCGGGTTGATAGATTCCGCATAGATAAAGAGCCGGGCCATCGTCGCCGCTCGTGATTACTCACCCCTCGCTATTTCGCGAGCTGATCCTTCACCGTGGCGACGACCGCATCGACGGTGAAACCGCGTGACGCCATGGCAACCGCGCCGGGCGCCGAGAGGCCAAACGAGTCCATGCCGACCACGGCACCATCGAGACCAACCCATTTGCGCCAGTAATCTACGTGGGCGGCTTCGACCGCAACTCTTTCGCGGATGCCGTTGGGCAACACCGCTTCCCGGTAAGCGGCATCCTGCGCTTCAAATGCGTCGACCGAGGGCATCGAGACGACGCGCACATTAATACCTTCGGTCTTCAGGCGCTCCCACGCTTCGCTCGCCAAAGACACCTCAGACCCGGTCGCAATAATGACGGCAACCGGCGCATCCGCGTCGCGCAGAATATACGCACCACGGGCAATATCCCTGAGCTGATCATCGCTCCTGGACTGATGTGGCAGGCTTTGCCTCGACAGGACAATTGCGGTTGGACCCGACGTGCGCATGAGCGCAGCGGTCCACGCCGCCACCGTTTCGACGGCGTCACAGGGGCGCCAAACCGACATGTTGGGCGTTCCACGAAGGTTCGACAGCTGCTCCACCGGCTGGTGCGTTGGCCCATCCTCGCCCTGACCGATGGAGTCATGCGTGTATACGTGGATGTTACGGATACCCATCAATGCAGACATGCGCACAGCATTGCGCGCATATTCCATGAAGATCAGGAAGGTCCCAGTGAACGGGATGAGTCCGCCGTGCAGGGCAATGCCATTGGCGATCGCCGTCATGCCAAATTCGCGCACGCCATAGTGCAGGTAGTCACCGCCGGCATCGTCACCGGTCACCGGTTTGCAACCCGGCCAGTCCGTGTTGTTCGACCCGGTGAGGTCCGCCGATCCGCCCAGCAGTTCGGGCATCATTTGCGCGAGCCGCGCAATGGTCGCACCCGAGGCCTGGCGCGACGCCGTGTCTTTGCCCTGGGCATTGGCCTCGTGCAACAGTCCGGCCATAGCGGCGGCGAAGTCGTCAGGCAACTCCCCTGCAAGGCGGCGGGCAAGCTCGGCAGCGAGTTGCGGATGGGTTGCCGCGTATTCACTTTCAAGCTGGCACCAACCCGCTTCCGCAGCGGCACCTTTGTCGAGGCAATTCCAGCCGGCGTAGACCTCGTCACTAACTGCAAACGGCCCGGCGGGCCAGTCAAGCGCGGCCCGGGCACCCTTTATTTCATCTTCGCCCAGTGGCGAGCCATGGGACCCGGCTGTGCCGGCCTTGGTTGGCGCGCCAAAGCCGATCGTTGTCCGCGCGCATATCAACGTCGGCCTCGATGTCTCAGCGTTCGCGGCAGCCAGCGCATCCGCCACTGAATCGGCGTCGTGACCGTCTACGTCGGCAATCACGTGCCATCCATAGGCAGCAAAGCGACCCGGTGTGTCGTCGCTGAACCAGCCATCAATTTTGCCGTCGATCGAAATGCCGTTGTCGTCATAGACGGCGATCAGCTTGCCCAGCTTCAGCGTTCCGGCAAGCGAGGCAGCCTCGTGGGAGACACCCTCCATCAGGCAGCCGTCACCAACAAACACATACGTTTTGTGATCGATCACATCGAGTGGCGGTCTGTTGAAATGAGCACCCAGAATCTTCTCGGCGATTGCCATCCCGACAGCATTGGCGAGCCCCTGACCAAGCGGCCCGGTCGTGGTCTCAACGCCGGGCGTATCACCGTATTCGGGATGCCCCGGCGTCCGTGAGCCCTTCTGGCGGAAGTTGCGCAGCTCATCGATGGGGACATCGTAGCCCGTCAAATGGAGCAGCGAGTAAATCAGCATCGACGCGTGGCCGTTGGACAGAACAAACCGGTCGCGGTTGATCCAGTGCGGGTTGGCGGGGTTGTGGCGCATCACTTCGGTCCACAGGACCTGCGCGATATCAGCCATTCCCATCGGCGCGCCCGGATGACCCGACTTTGCTTGTTGAACCGCGTCCATAGAAAGGGCACGAATGGCGTTCGCCAGTTCTCGTCTTGAGGTCATGGAGGGTTCACAGCGCCTTTTGGGGAATCGGTTTACGGAGGATGAATCGGCGGGGCTATTGTCGCCCAAGCGCCCGCTCCTCAGCAACGCGTTTGGCGCTAATGCGCACGTTGAACTCACCGAAGGAACATCTGACGGATGTCCCAAAGATGACCAATCTTCGGTTTGTGCGTGAGCCCGCGTCGCTGTTCCCCCCCTCAGATGCACACGTTAAGATGGCCGCCCTTCTTTCTGGACTGCCGCCCTGATATGACGACCGAAACCCTCTTTACCTCTGAATCCGTTTCCGAAGGTCATCCTGACAAGATGGCTGATCAGATTTCCGACGCCATTCTTGATGCGATCATCAGCGAAGACCGGGACGCACGCGTGGCATGCGAGACCATGGTCAAGACCGGCATGGTCGTCATAGCCGGTGAAATCACGACGACCGCAAACGTCGACTTTGAGGCGGTCTGCCGCGAAGTGGTGTGTGACATCGGCTACGACTCCTCGGAAGTGGGCTTCGATGGCCACAACTGCGCGGTACTGAATGCAATCGGCAAGCAGTCACCTGACATCGCCATGGGCGTTGACGAGACTGACGATCACGAGCAAGGCGCCGGCGACCAGGGGCTCATGTTCGGCTATGCGTCCAACGAAACCGACGTGCTCATGCCCGCGCCCATCGATTACTCCCACCGCCTGGTTAAGCGCCAGTCCGAGGTCAGACGGTCCGGCAAACTAGACTTCCTGCGTCCCGACGCCAAGAGCCAGATTACCTTTCGATACAACGCGGCCGGCGAACCGGTCGCCATCGACGCGGTCGTCCTGTCCACACAGCATTCGGAGGCCGTTAGCCGTCAGGACCTGATTGAGGGCGTGATGGAGGAGATCATCAAGCCCGTCCTGCCTGACAACTGGGTGCACAGCAACACGAAATTTCTGATCAATCCGACAGGCAAGTTCGTCATCGGCGGGCCCGTCGGCGATTGTGGCCTGACCGGCCGCAAGATCATTGTCGATACCTATGGCGGTATGGCCAGGCACGGTGGCGGTGCATTTTCGGGTAAAGACCCCTCCAAGGTCGACCGCAGCGCCGCATATGCAGGCCGCTACGTCGCCAAAAATATCGTGGCGGCCGGCCTCGCCGAGCGCTGCGAGATTCAGATTTCGTATGCCATCGGCGTTGCGGAGCCGACCTCAATCACCATCGAGACCTTCGGCACCGGCAAACTGAGCAATGAAGCGATTTCTCACCTCGTTCGCGAGCATTTCGACCTGCGTCCGCGCGGACTCGTTGAGATGCTCGACCTGAAACGACCGATATACCGCAGAACTGCGGCGTATGGTCACTTTGGCCGCGAGGAGCCAGACTTTACCTGGGAGGCAACCGACAAGGCGGAAGCCTTGGCCGCCGCTCTTTAGCAGCATCTCACGGCGCCGGATTACCGCGCTGTCGCGCACGGAACACCGCAGCATATCGGCTGTAGTATCACGAAAGGTCGCTGAAAAGAGCAGGAGGCCCAGCCCCGGCTCACAGTTAAACGGCCGCGGCGAATTCAGATCGGCGTCAGTGAAGCGTTTTATGGTGCAGGCATGCTATTGGGCGAATCGGACAGATTAAGCGAAGCAGTCAGGAGGCGAGTCCATCATGGCCGGACAACCAGGTCGATTCTCATTCGAATTCTCGCCGCCGCGTAACGATGACGCAGTCGCCAAACTGGCTAAGGTTCACGACCGCCTCGCCGAATTGGAGCCAGGCTTCTTTTCGGTCACCTACGGCGCTGGTGGTTCGACACGGCAAGGCACCCGCCAGACGGTCCTCGATATTCATGCCGCTGGCTCGAACGTTGCCCCGCACATGTCCTTTGGCGCGGACTCGTCAGAGGCGATCGCTCAGCTTCTGTGCGAGTACCGCGACGCCGGTATCAAGCGCATCGTCGCGCTACGCGGCGACGTCCCGTCTGGTCTCGGCGGCGGCGGCATGCGCTACGCCGACGAACTGGTCGGCTTTATTCGCGACACGACCGGCGATCACTTCCACATCGAAGTCGCCGCGTACCCGGAGGTGCACCCGGACTCGCCCGGCCTGCCCAGCGAAATTCACTACTTCAAGCAAAAGGTCGAGGCGGGTGCCGACAGCGCCATCACGCAATATTTCTACGTGGCAGAAGCGTACTTCAACTTTGTTGAGGCATGCGCGAAAGCGGGCGTCGACGTTCCCATCGTCCCCGGCGTCATGCCGATTACAAACTACGCGAGCCTGCTGCGCTTTTCAGACAAGTGCCAGGCCGAGGTTCCACGCTGGCTGCGCAAGAAACTCGAAGCGTACGACGATGGTAGCGAAGATCTCCGACGTGCCGGCGAAGAGGTGGTGACGGAGTTGTGCCGCCGACTGCTCGATTGGGGTGCTCCCGGATTACACTTCTACACCATCAACCAGTCACTGCCGACGCGCCGCATCTGGCGCAACCTTTTCGACTAAGGACGACCAATCGCTGGCTACGAGGCACCCTTGGCTACCGGCACTCTTCCAGCAATCCTCGCTACCGGCACTCGCTGCAAGCACTCCTGGCTCACCGCCGTGTCAGCGTCAGCCGACACGGGGACGGCCGCTGAAGGCGCTGCCGGGATAAGACCCATCGGATGAGAGTCGCTCGTGTCTATACGCCGCAGAAGCTGGCACCCAACGCAAGGGTCGTACTCGAGCCCGCGGCCAGCCACCACGTGACCGCTGTGCTGCGCGCCAGGCCTGGCGCGAGCCTTGTTCTGTTTGATGGCGACGACCGCGCAATCGATGCCCGAATCAAGTCGGCGGATCACCGCAAGGGCGTCATCGCAGTGACCGCAGGTGAATTTCTACCTCCGACAGCGGTGGTGCTCGAGACTATCCTCGGTCTCGCGATTACCCGCCCCAACGCCATGGCAGAGGCAATTCAAAAGGCGACCGAACTCGGCGTTACGTGCATCCAGCCACTCCTCACGGAACGCGCACAAGCGCGTTTAGTCCCACCAAGGCTATTGTCGCGATGGCGTCAGATCACCATTGCAAGTTGTGAGCAATGCGGTCGCAACCGCTTGCCCGAACTCCCCGAACCCCAGGAATTCGACGAGTGGATCCGCAATCCTGGGTCACCTAACCGGCTCCTCCTGAGCACAAGAACGCGCGAGCCGTTGGCGGCGGTACCTCCGCCGACTGGCAGCATCGCAGTTGCAGTTGGGCCCGAAGGCGGTTTCAGCGCCGCCGAAGAACGCGACGCGCTCGCGCGCGGGTTCATCGCTGTGTCACTCGGTCCGCGGGTTTTGCGCGCGGAAACGGCGCCCGTCGCGGGTTTGGCAATCATCCAGTCGCTCTGGGGCGATCTCGGCCTCGCGCCATTGCCTGAGAGCGCAGGCTGACTGCGCAAAGCTAGCCCGCGTAGCCGACACCCCGAATCGCCGTCTCGATGTAGTCAACGTTCGGAAGCGACACCACTTCGTCTGCGAGTCTCGCCTTGATGACTTCGGTCTCCTGCGCCTCTTCGGCACTCTCGAACAGCATGTCTTCGCGCACCCTGACGAGTCGCGGCAGGGTTTGAGAAACGAGGGCAAAGTACGGCATCTCTTCACTCGCCGTGACGCCGCGTACCACCACCAGACTCGCCGATGACACACTGACGAGCGAAAAACTCGCCCCGCGCAGGGTCAGCATCTCGAATGAGACCACCGGGACCTGCACGCCTCGCCAGCCAAGCAGGCCGAGGAACCAGTCGGGAGATTCCTCGACCCGTTGCAGCGGCTCGTACGGAATGATCTCGGCAACCGACGAATTTGGCAGAAGAATCGTACTCTTCTGCAAGCTGACGACAAACGCCGGGATTTCTTCAGATTCTGCCATGATGTTCCAGCCAACAACGCTGCCTAGCCACTTGTTTCTGCCAACACTTCCTCTATCGTCGAGAGGAGACTTGCCTCCTGAAAGGGCTTGCCGAGATACCGGTTGACGCCAAGGTCCAGCGCCTGTTGCATGTGCTTCTCGCCGGTTCGGGAGGTGATCATGATGATCGGCAGATCCTTCAGGCGTTCGTCGCGCCGAACGGTGCGCAGCACTTCAAATCCGTCCATCTTTGGCATCTCGATATCAAGCAGGACCACGTCCGGGTAGATTTCCTGGAGTTGCTCCACCGCGTCAAGCCCGTCCTTGGCGGTCTCAACCTCCCACCCCTGACGTTCCATCAGTCGCGACGTCACCTTCCTGACCGTCACCGAATCGTCAACGATGAGGACGGTCTTCACATGATTCGTATCGGGCGTCGGGGCGTGCTCGTCTTCAACCTCAACCGGTGCCTGCTCAAGAATGCCTGCGCTGCTGCGCACCAGTGCCATCACATCCAATATTATAACCACACTACCATCACCGAGAATGGTAGCCCCGGAGACCCCGCGAACCTCGGAGAACTGCGGTCCAAGCGACTTCGCCACGACCTCCTTACTGTCAAGGACGTGGTCAACCTGCAGCGCGACCGCCTCGCCACCACTGCGCACAAGCAAGACCGGGAGCGGCCTGATCTGACCGTCAAACACGGGATCATCACCGTTGTCCAGCAACCTGCCCATATACGCGAGCTTGTATGGCTGGCCCGCGTATTCAAACATCGGCGCGTCCGGCTGATAGTACGCTTCAAGTTCGTACGGGCTGACCCGGACAATGCCTTCGATCGAATTAAGCGGAACAGCGTAGGTGTCGTCCCGGACTTCGATCATGAGTGCTCGATTCACGGACACCGTAAACGGCAGGCGAATGGTGAATTCGGTCCCCACACCCAGGGTCGAGTCAATCGTGACCGTGCCCCCCAGTTGCTTAATCCCACTGCTGACAACATCCATGCCAACACCCCGACCTGAAATCTGCGTCACCTTCTGTGCGGTGCTAAAGCCGGCATGCATGATGTATTGCATCACATCGTGATCGGGCACGTTGTCTTCAGCCTTGATCAGTCCCCGCTCGATGGCTTTCTCCCGCACCCGGCCAACGCCGATGCCGCCGCCATCATCGCTAATCTGTAGCAACACATAGGCGCCTTCCCGGTCTAGTCGCAGGCTAATGCGACCGGTCTCCGGCTTGCCGGCGGCGATGCGCTTGTCCGACTCCTCGATACCGTGGTCAACCGCGTTTCGGAGCATGTGTTCAAGCGGCGCGACGATCCGGTCAAGGACACTTCGGTCAAGCTCTCCCTCAACATTAAACGCGTCAAAGCGAACCGACTTGCCAACCTCGGCACTGATTTTCCTAACGATTCGCCGGAGTCGCGGAATAAGGCGTGCAAAAGGTACCATGCGGGTTCGCGTCAGACCCTCTTGCAACTCACCGCCGATGCGGGCCTGTTGACGCAGCGACGTCTCCGCATCGCGGCTCTTGTTAGCAAGGGTGTCCTTGAGGTCCATCATGTCCGCGGTGCCCTCGTTCAGCGACCGTGAGATCTCCTGCAACAAGGTATATCGGTCCATCTCCAGCTCATCGAACTCGTCAACCTGGGCCGTCTGGCTACGAATGAGTGTTTCGCGTGACTCCGCTTCGATCTCAAGACGACGCACCTGGTCGCGGACTCGATTGATCGTCGCTTCCATCTCTTCAAGCGAGTCGGAAAAGCCAGAGATTTGTTGCTCAACTCGACCGCGGGTGATCGACGACTCGCCAGCGAGTCCGATCAGGTCCTCCAGCAAGTCCGACGACACACGCACCATTTCCTGTGCGTCTGCCCTTCCGTCACTCTTGGGTGCATCACGCTTGGGTGCGTCACGCTTAGGTGCAGCGGCCGGGACCTCGCTTGCTGCAGGCACGGCGGACGGCGGCGTCACAGTCGTGTCGGCCCCTGTCATGGATGACAACTGATCTTCCGTCGCATCGCCGGCAGCGAGCTTCTTGTAGATTCCGACCCGTCTTGAGATCTCGCCCTGCCGCTGATTGAGCAGACCGAAGAACACGTCATCCAGCGCTGGCGGCTTTTGCTGCACACCGATCAGAAAGGTCTCAAAAATATGGGTGTACTGACCCAGACTGTTCAAACCCGCCATCCACGACCCGCCCTTCAGCGTATGCAGCTGTCGCAGCAGATTGTCCAGATGCTCGGCGGTCTCAGTCGAACCGGTCCAGTCGAGGATGCTCTGGTCGATGCCTTCCAGAAGCTCTTCGGTCTCTTCAAGGAAGATAGGCAGTATGTCGTCGTCCACTGCGTCTGCCGGCAGTGCCATCACTTCGGAGGCAGCGTCTGGTGCCGTCGTCGAAACGCCAGTCGAGGTCTCCCCCGCCACATCCGCAGGTGCTGCTGCCATCGAGGCCACTTCTTCTGGCGAAGCGTCTCCGCGCACGAACCGTGTGTATATCTCGACCCGGCGCGTAATTTCATCCTGGTATTCATGCAGACGAACGAAGAACGCGTCATCCAGCGGAACCGGATTAGTTTGCAAGCCAATGAGGACCGACTCTACGTTGTGCGTGAACTCGCCCAGACTATTCAGCCCCGCCATACGGGAGCCACCCTTCAAGGTGTGCAGGTGTCTCTGCAGCACGTCAAAGGCATCTGTCTGATTCGGGGCGTCGCACCACGCCTGGATACTGAGATCAATACCCTCCAGAAGTTCCTCGGTCTCCTCGAGGAAGATAGGCAAGATGTCCTCGTCAACTTCATCTGCGGGTAGTGCAACGTCGAGGCCCGCCGGTTCCGCAGCAGCCGCGTCGCTCGCCCGGTCAGAGGCCGCCTCGACGGCAATCTCCTCAGTCACAGCGGGCATGTCCATTTCGACAGAGGCGCCAACGGTCTCAGGCGACGGCTTGGGCGATGCGTCGGGCCTTGCTTCAGGAGTGGGTTCTGGCAGGTCCACGGCTTCTGCAGGCGTAGACGATGCAGCCGCCGCAGGGCCGCCAATCGCAGGCGCCGACGTCATTGATTCCAGGTCGTCCACCGATGCAGTTCCGTCCCGCACCCGGCCAAATATCTCGATCCGTCGGATAATTTCATCCTGATATTCGAGCAGCTGCGTAAAGAACCCATCGTCGATTTGCTGGGGGTTCGCCTCGAGCCCGATCAGAAAAGACTCCACGTTGTGCGCGTACTCACTAAGGCTGAGCAGCCCGGCCATCCGTGCGCTGCCTTTGAGTGTGTGCAGGTGCCGAAGCAGCATCTCCAACGGATCTTTAGAGTCAGGTTCGTCGTTCCAGCCCTGGACCGCGAGGTCGATGCTTTCGAGCAAGTCTTCCGACTCCTCGATGAAGATCGGCAGGATGTCTGGATCAATGTCATCACCAGGAAGTGCAACTCGCGCCGCGCCGGCATCCACCACATCTGTCGACGGCGATGTTGCTGGAACCGCTCCCTCACGCTCTGTTTCCGGGCGCCGTGTCTCTTCAGGTTCTGCTTCTTGTTGTACTTCCTCAGGTACCACTTCTACTTCGTACGCGGCGTGCGCCTGGCCCCGTGTGTTCAATTCGCCTTCAAGGTCGTCGTATACGGTGAGCGGCAACCCAGCTTCGAGCTCTTCCACCTGGGCGCGGAGCGCGACGCGCACCACGTTCAGCAGATCCGCGTCCGCCGATGCTGCGGCCACATCGCCGGCAGCGAAGGCGCCAACGAGATGTATCGCCGCTTCGGTCAATTGCATCGTGGCAATGAGTTCGAGGTTCCCTGCCATCTCCTGGATCGATGCGAGCATTCGATTAATGTCGCTGGCACCCGTCGGACTCGTTCCACCGCGACGCCACGAATCGATGTGATTTCCCAACTCGTCAATCAGAGGGATCAGCGGGCTGGGGCCAGCCACGTCGGCGTCCAGGTCCTCCAGCGCCACCTCTACCATCTCAAGGTCGTCAAGATCCTTGATGATGTTGTCGTTCAAAACCAGCGACTGGCTCGAAGCGATCTGATCCATTAGCAAAATCAGGGCTTCGTGGCCCTGGATCATCAGCGTCACAATGGCGTCTTCCGGGCGGGCGTCGACCTCGCCGAATGAACCGAGCAGGCTCGTCGCCAGCTCAGACACTTCATACATTCCCGTCGCTTCTGCCTGGTTCAGGATCGCCTGTACCTCGTCAACCAGCATCGGTAGCAACTTGCCGTCCCACCGGTGGAGGATCTGATCGACTTGCGGCAGCAGGCGAATATTCTCGAAATTGAAGCGGGGCGCGCTTGGCACGGCATCCGCGAGTAGCGCAGTGATCTGGCCTGTAAACGCATCGATGCCCGGCGCATCCTCGCGATATTCGCCGAGGTTGCCCAGAATTAACTCGACAAGCTCAACACTCTGGCGCGCGAGCGCCACAAAACGCTGGTCGGGCGGCTGGCCCGTTGAGTAAAGCAGATTCGACGCTTCTTCAAGCGGTCCTGCCACCCGGGAGATCGAGGGAATCCCTGCGACCGCTGCGCTGCCTTTCAGCGTGTGAAAGGCAGCAATCAACCGTTCTGAAACGAGGACCGGTGAGCGGCAGAAATCACTGATGACGACAGTGAGATCAGCGGCTTCTTCGCGAAATATCGGCACCAGCTCATCGGTGCCGTCATCCTCGTCGATGACCTGCCCTTCAATGTCTTGCTCTTCTGCAGATGCCTGATCGTCCGCTGACAACTCATCGTCGAGCGACAGTTCATCCATCTCGAAATCGTCCGCCAGATCGATCTTTAACACGCCTTCGGTCGCATCAACCGTCAGCGTCAGGTCGTCCGCCGCCAACCCATCATCTGAAGCGTCGAACTCAATGGTCTCGTCGACACCCACACCTGGGACAGAAACCGTCAGGTCATCGATGGCGAACTCATCGGCGTCGACATCGTCCAACTCAAACGCTTCGATAATCGGTTCCTCAGCGCTCTCTTCGTCAATTTCAAGGCTCCCCTCGTCCAGCGAGAACGCGGCGTCATCAAGTTCCTCAACGACGGCGTCCGTGCTGTCTTCAACGGCCGCTTCGGGAACGTCTTCCAGAACAACTTCCAACTCAAAGTCAGGTTCGACGCCAACATCTGGCGATGTCTCTTCCGCCACCTCAGGTACGGCCGCGATCACTTCGTCGATGACAAACTCATCGGCGTCGACTTCGTCTAACTCGAACGCGTCGACCTCAATTTCGACTTCGGGCAGAACCTCCTGCACCTCAGCCTGGTCAGGAATCGCTGGCTCTGTCGCCTGCTCATCGGGCGTGGTGTCCGGCAATCCCTCACTGATGCGTTCCGCTCTCGCAGCCAGATCGCTATAGTCAACCGCATGCTGATTGCGGTCCTCAAACGCTTTTATCCCCGGCGGGATTCGTTCAATGACCTCATCAAGCAACACCATCAACGGCGGCGCGGCAGCAATTGTCTGGTCAAGGACGCGGTTCAGCATGTTCTCGATGGACCAGGCCATCTCCCCAACGACCGTCGCGCCCACCATGCGACCACTACCCTTGAGCGTGTGGAAACCACGACGGAGCTCGGCCAGGGCGTCTTCGTTGCCTGAGTCTGCCCGCCATGGCGGGAAATACTCGTTAATGGTCTCCATCACCTCGGTAGCTTCTTCGATGAAGATCTCAAGAATTTCATCGTCGATGAGATCGTTATCTTCTTCAGCGGCTGCCGCTATTGGTGTGTCATCAATTACAGGAGTGATCGCTCCCGCTGAAGGCTCTTCTTTCGCTGAAGGCTCTTTATCCGCTGACGGCTCCTCTCCCGCTGGAGGCTCTACAATCGGCGGGCTAATCATCACCGCGTCTGTTTTAGTTTCGCTGGTCGTCAACGCCTCTACCGGGAGGTCATCGAGCGATGGCTCTTCAACATCAATCTCTTCATCATCTGCCGGCGCCACGACCGGTTCGGCGACGACGGCGGTCTTGTCCAGAATCTCTTCCAACGCTACTTCGACCGGCTCCGACGTTTCCCCTTCCGCAGGCGCTTTACCGGCCGCAGGCGCTTCATCAGCCGCGGGCGCTTTATCAGCCGCAGGCGCTTGGTCCCAGGAGTCGTTCGCTTCGTGCTCGAGAACCATCTCGACCGGATAGCCAAGTTTGCTGATGGCGTTCTCTGCCACCTCGATCATCTGCAGATACAGGTCTTGCGTGCTCTCCAGCAAGCGCTCAAGAAAATAGTCGACGCTGGTTATCGCATCGGCAAAGTTGTCCATCTCTTCGAGTTCGGGCTGGCGACTGCCGTTGACGAGCTCTCGCGCGGCATAGCGACTGCATGCCAGCAGCACATCCGCACACCGCTGCTGGTTCACAATCGTGAGGCCGCCGCGCAATACCTGTAATTCGCCGGGAAGCCCGCTTATCTTACCGCGATCCCAGTCACTCGAAATGAATTCGATGACCGCGTCTTTAGATTGGGCAAGACCGTTTCGCGTTTCGCGGATGACCGCCGACCGGGCTTCATCCAGATCACCAAAGACTTCAGACTCGCTACCCTCATCGCGCTCGTTCGCGAGCGGCGCAAGTTTCGCTTCGATTTCAAGCAGCGCGCCAGCGATCTCCAGAAAATCCTCTTCCGACGGCTCCGTGCCTCCCTCGTTCAACGACGTAATTCGAGTGATCTGCGCTTCAAGCGTGATCTGATGTTCCGGCATGCCCACGACCGTCATCGTGCCGACGAGCTGCTCAAGGGTCGGTACGAGGGCAAACAACTCCTCCGGCGAGCGACCAGCCGATCGTACGTACAGATCGAGTTTGTCGGTGATCGTCTTCAATTCCTGCAGCAGGATGTCAACGACCGCGGCGATCGTCTCATCGTCGGCCGAGGTCGCAACGCTCGGTTCCGCCACCGCTGGAGCACTCGCCTTAGCTGCCGCAACGTCAATGGCGGCCTGCATGCGTGGAGTCGTCTTCGCCGCATTGCGAACGGGCGCCATCAGTGACTCAACCAGCGCCTCCTCAACCTCGGCAGTCAACCCGTCGGCGCCACCAGCAACCAGAGCCTTGAAGGGTCTGTCGACCTGCTTGAGCGCATTGCCGAGGGGCCGGTCCAGTTTTATCGCGCCAGCCAGAACGCCTTCGACAACACCCACTACAACAGTCGCCAACGAACCGACCGGCGACGTCCCGGTCAGCTTGGCGACGCGCGCAAATACCTTGGCCATGTTGCTGAGGTTTTGCTTCGGGTTCTTGCGATCGAGCAACGCGAGTAGTGACTGTTGAAAATGGGCGCGCAGCTTCTTCGCTGCTGCCGGTCCGTTTGCAGCGACATATGCCGCGACAACTTCGTCTGCCGCGGGCGTCGCAAACACTGACGCCGTAGCGTCGCCGCCTGCGGCAGCCTCGCCCAGAACCGGCTCTTCGCCGCGAGCGACGCGCAGCCGGTTAATGATAGGAATTCGTACGCCTGGTGCGTCAGCCTGCTCACGATGCACGACGTCAAGGTAAGACGGCATCTGCAGGATCGCCTGCATCAACACTTCCTGGGCGTCGTTCACATCGCCAACGCTCTGATTCATCAGATTATGGGCGAGAAACTCCATCTCCTCAGCAACCTGACTGGGACCTTCGAGGCCGACCATCCGCAACGTGCCGCGGATCTGGTGGATCGACGTGAGACAAGCCCTCATGCTGGACGCGTCGTCAGCAGTCTCAGCAACAGCTTCGAGGGCATGCTGTGCCTGCTGGAGCGTCGTGCAGATCTCACCCTTGATCCAGTCTAACGCTACATATTCTTGCGAAGCGCTCATGCCGTCATACCTTAATGAGTGAGGATTGCCGCACTACTCCGGAAGCTTGAATCCCGTCACAGACGAACGAAGCTCATCGGTCATCTCCGCCAATTTGCCGACTGAAGTAGCCGTAGCTCGCGTGCCCTCGGTCGTTTGCGAGGTGATCTCCTGGATGCTCTTCATCGTGTTGGAGATACGGCCCGCGGAGGCCGCTTGCTGCCGTGCTGCATCCGAGATGTTCTCGATGTTCTCTGCCAGCGACTTCGAAACACCTTCGATCTCGCCCAGGGCGACACCCGCATCCTCAGCCAGCTTCGTTCCCTGCACCACCTCCGCGGTCGCCTGCTCCATGGAGGTCACCGCTTCATTCGTGTCGCTCTGAATGGTTTTAACCAGCGCCGAGATCTGCTTGGCGGCCGCACCAGATCGCTCCGCCAGGCGCTGCACTTCGTCGGCGACCACCGCAAACCCTTTGCCCGCGTCTCCAGCCATCGATGCCTGGATGGCCGCGTTCAAAGACAGGATGTTCGTCTGGTCTGCGATGTCGTTGATGAGCGCGACGATGTCGCCGATTTCCTGTGAGCTTTCACCCAGTCGCTTGATCCGCTTGGCTGTCTCCTGGATCTGACCGCGAATTTGCTCCATGCCGTCGATCGTGTTCTGGACCACCGAGGCACCGTTGTTGGCGATGTCCACCGAGCGCTCGGCAACAGCGAAGGACTCGGCTGCGTTGTATGACACCCGGTCGATCGACACCGCCATTTTATTCACAGACTCGGATACATCCGCAATCTCGCTCGCCTGACGCTGTGATGCGTCTGATAACACGCCCATCGACTCGCGTGTATCGGTCGCCGCCCCGGACACGGTTTTGGATGTCTCATTGATCTTGGAGACCAGCGCACGGGTCTGATCGATAGAAAAATTGATCGAATCGGCAATGGCACCGGTAAAACTCTCGGTGACGGTCGCCTGCACGGTCAAGTCGCCATCGGCGAGGTCAGCCAATTCATCCAGCAACTGCACGATGGCTGCCTGATGTTGCTCGTGTTCGACCCCGGACTCGGCAACATTGCGCCCCGCTTGACGCGCGATGACGCCGATTGTTGCCATCACGAGAATCAGCGTAAGGGTGCCGAGGCCAGCCGCCACCATTGACGAGGCAATGATCGGCATCGGCGATGACCGGTATGCGCCGAGCGCGATGTCGACGCCATCCGGAACGGCCGCGGATCCGATGTATAGCTGATCGGCGGCGGCCTTTACGCTGGCGACATCACCACCGCGGGACAACATGGCGTCGACGCGTGAGCGCACACCAGTGAACTCCGCGTCGATCTTGGCCAGGCTGTCCATTGCAGCTTTGTCCCCAACCGCGCCACTGCCAAGCCCGTCCAGTACGCGTTTGAAGGTATCGACATCACGCGTGAAGTTCTCGCTGAAGTTGTCGTTGCTGGAAAGCTCGACAATCTGGTCAACCGAACGCGCCATCCGCTCGATCAAATAGGACTGCCGCTGCGCCTGGGCGACCTGGGTCGCGCTCGCTCCCGTCTGCAACAGCCGTCGGACTACATTTTCATTCTGATCCAGAATCTGGGCCATGCTTACGGCCAGATCGATTCGCAACTCATCGACAATCGCCAGGCTCTCCTGCTTGCCGAGTACGACATCAATGTGATTACTTTGGCTGTCCCACAGGGTTTCGAGCTCGCTGACCCGGCCCGCGACCGCGCCTGTCGGTGCTGCAAGACCCTTGACCGCATGGCCGTCCCGAAGATACGCCATCATCGTGTCGCCACGGCGCCTGGCTTGCGCCAGCGAACCGATCGACCCATTCGTTCCCTGGGCTGCCCCCTTGGCGTGCTTGGCGACCTCCTGAGAGATCGCCTTCATTTCACTGCTGTAGTCCGCGAAGAGCATTCGTCGAGCCTGCTCCTGCTGCGCGAGAAACAGATTGCCGACGACGCCGGCCCCGAGGACCAGCATACCGAGGATCATCACCAGTACCGCGGGACTCCGGGTTACATTTGGGTTCTCTGCCATTGTCTTCGATTTGCCCCAATTATGATTATTGTAGGTCCCGTGCCAGGGTCTGCATTTATTAAGTATTTTGCCTCAACGTCACCGTTGTGGCCGCGATCCCCATTCAGGCGGGCCCTTTCACTCTCGGACTCGTCAGACCGAGAGCTTCTCGAACACCGGGTCCGCAATCAGCTTCGCAAAACTGAGGACCGGCCAAACAGTGCCCGCAACCTGATACGAGCCCTCCAAGAACGGCTTGAACATCTCATCCACATCCTCGACAGTTTCACTGAATGACTCACTTGGAAAATGTTGCATACCCAGGGACTCGTCGACCAGATAGCCAAAGTAGTACTCGTCGCTCTCAATCACCAGTACTCGCCGCTGAGCGCGAGGCAAATGCGACGAGTGACTGAAGAACATCGCCAGGTCCAGAATTGCCATCAATCGCCCACGCACGCTGGCAATGCCGATTACGAAGCTCTTGACCCCCGGAAGTCGGGTCGAAGTAGGCACCCGCGCGAGTTCTGCAACGTCGTTCATTGGCGCGACGAAGCGCTGCCCGAGAAGACTGAATCCGACGCCCCTCCAATGGCTCTGCGCATCCGCCTTCGGTGGTAACGGGCTCGCCACCTCCTGGCTGCGAATCGCCATCTCGACAAGTTGTTCGTAAGGCCCAGCATCCATCGCTGCACTCCGCTGTATCGCTGCTTCTTTCATGGCAAAAAACTGACCAAATGCCACCTTTCTCTTTTAGCTGTAACACGTGCCCCGCCTTATGAGGGTGTGTTCCCTTGCCCCACCTGTCGCAATGTATGTCTCTCTACGCCTCTCGGCATGTCTCTTGCCAATGCGGCCCTCACGGCTCGCGCTTCCAAACCTCTCGCTACGACAAGGTGCCTCTCTCCTTCTGCCTGCCTTCTGCCTGCCTTCTGCCTGCCTTCTGCCTGCCGTGCGGCGTCGCGAGCGGTCGGCTAGATGAGCGAACTCATGAGCGTGACCAACTCTTGCTGATCGACCGGCTTGGTGATGTAACCCTTGGCCCCCTGCCGCTCGCCCCACACTTTGTCCGCCTCCTGGCTCTTGCTACTGATGATGACGACCGGGATGTGCTGGGTATCCTGGCCGCGACATATCTGTCGGGTTGCCTGAAATCCATTCATGTCCGGCATGACGATGTCCATCAGGACGAGGTCCGGCTGTTCGGCAGACGCCAGCGCAACACCGTCACGGCCATTGTCAGCGATGATCACATCGTGCCCCAGCCCTTCTAGCATGCCCTTGAAGAAATGTACCTGCGTGGGCGAATCGTCTACCACCAAGACTTTGGCCATCAGCTCTTCCCCTATGCCTTGACGTGGTCGCGGATTGCGCTGAGAAGCTCGTCTTTACTAAACGGCTTGGTCAGGTACTGGTCTGAACCCACAATGCGTCCCTTGGCCCGGTCAAAAAGACCGTCTTTGCTGGAAAGCATGACAACCGGCGTGCTCTGAAACGCAGTGTTGTTCTTGATAAGAGCACAGGTTTGATACCCGTCGAGTCGGGGCATCATGATGTCGACAAAAATAATCGAGGGCTGGTTGTCGGCAATCTTTGAAAGTGCATCGAAACCGTCGGTCGCTGTGATTACTTCACAGCCAGCCTTGGTCAGCAACGTCTCCGCCGTTCGGCGAATGGTCTTGCTGTCGTCAATGACCAGGACCTTGACGCCTTCGAAATTGTCATCCATAAGCTCTCACCCAAGCCTATAAAAAAGCATCCCTGCCAACGGTTTGCACGGCTTTTGTAACATAGTTGATGAACTCAATCCATAAGTACCGGGCGGCCGGTGGGATTGCGCCGGACCCGGCAAAAATGGGTTTACAATGTGCCGCTAACGGGGCGCTGCTGACGATATAAGACCGGTATGAATCTGAGCCAGCAACCGCGTGACACCCAATTATAGACTGCCAGCAAGGAACCTCCCCGTTGACTACCACCCTTGGCGTCGTAATGGACCCCATCGACACCATCAATCCCAGGAAAGACAGCACCTTTGCGATGCTTCTCGCGGCACAACGGCGCGGCTTTCAACTCCGCTATCTGACCCAGGGCGACCTGTACGCAAAGGGCGGAGAAGTATGGGCCAGGCAACGCTCGCTCACAGTAAGAGATGACGAACACGACTGGTTCGAACTGGGCGAGGGCTCGCACAGCCGTCTGGACAACGTCGATGTCCTGCTGATGCGCAAGGACCCGCCGTTCGACATGGAATTCATCTACACGACCTACCTCCTTGAGATCGTCGCCCGGCAGGGGGTCCTCGTGCTCAACAACCCCCGCAGCATCCGCGACTGCAATGAGAAGCTGTTCGCGCTGCAGTTTCCCCAATGCTGCCCCCCGCTTCTCGTCAGCCGGGATCAGGCCCTGCTCGCGTCCTTTCATGGCGAACACCAGGACGTCATCTTCAAGCCGCTGGACGGCATGGGGGGAGCTTCGATCTTTCGGATTGACGAAAACGGCACCAATCTCGGCGTCGTGCTCGAGACGCTGACCAACTTCGGGACGCGTCAGATCATGGCCCAGCGCTACATCCCCGAAATCGTCGATGGCGACACGCGCATCCTGATGATCAATGGAGAACCGGTGCCCTACGGTCTCGCACGCATCCCGCAGGGCGGGGAAACCCGCGGCAATCTCGCTGCTGGGGGCGTCGGTGTCGGTCGGCCCCTGACCGATCACGACCGCTGGATCTGCGATCAGGTAGGCCCGACCCTCGCTGAGAAGGGCCTCGCCTTCGTCGGCATCGATGTCATCGGCGACTACCTCACGGAAATCAATGTCACCTGTCCAACCTGCATCCGCGAGATCGACAAGGCCTTCGATCTCGACATCGCCGGCATGTTCATGGACTACATCGGTTCGAAGCTTGGCCTCACCTGACACATGGTGGCCACTTTTCCTCAACCGGGCGCAGTGGTTTCTACCGCCGACCGGCTGACCTTCACCGTTTTCCTGGCGGTCGCCATGCACGCCGCAATCATCCTTGGCGTTACCTTCACACGTGAAGAGCGCGGCGCGTCAACCCACACAATGGAAGTGACGCTCGCACAACACCGCAGCCGCGACTCCCCGGACAAGGCCGACTTTCTCGCCCAGTTCAATCAGCAAGGCAGCGGCACACTGGAAGAAAAAGCGCTGACAACGTCGCCCAGTCGATCCGAGTTCCACGACACAACCATCCACGAGACAAACCCCGTGCCGACGGTCGCCACCGCCCGGCAGACCGAGCAGCAGCGCAAGCCGCTTGTTGCCACGACGGCCAGCGCGCCCGTCAAGACCGTCCTATCTAACCGGAGCTTCGACGCCCCCATCGACGCGCCCGAGGACTCACCCAATAAGACCCTACTGACCCGGAGCCTTGAAATTGCGAGCCTTGAGGCCCGCCTCGGCGCCCTGCAGCAGGTGCACGCCAAGCGGCCCCGGATCAAGCGGTTGACGTCCCTGTCAACACGGTCGAGCGCTGATGCTTACTACCTCAACTCGTGGCGGCGCAAGATTGAGACCATTGGCAATCTCAACTACCCAGCCGATGCCAGGCGGCACAAGCTGTACGGGTCGCTGCGGCTAATGGTCGCGATCCTTCCGAATGGCCGCATCAAAGAGATCGAGTTGCTCGAGTCGTCGGGTCACCCGTCGCTCGACGATGCAGCTATCCGCATCGTGCGGCTGGCGTCTCCGTACGCGCCTTTCCCGGACGATCTGCGCCGTACAACCGACGTCCTTGAGATCATTCGCACCTGGCAGTTCCGCCGCAACTCGTCGCTGCGTTCGTTCTGACCCTGGCCTCCCGCTGGCAGCACTTTCCGGACGCAGCGGCGGTGCGCACGGGTCGATGCGATATACTCGCGGCATGTCAGATTCCTCCTATCGCAGCCAGTTTCTTATCGCACTTCCAACGCTCGGCGGCGACTACTTCTCTGATGCTGTCATCCTGCTGATCGACCACACCGACGAGGGCGCCTTCGGGTTGGTGGTCAACAAGCCGACCGACATCGCAAGTAACGATCTGCTGGACGGCAACGACGCACGCGACTTTCCGGTAATGAGCGGCGGTCCGGTGTCACCGGGCCGATTGTTTTTCATACACGAGCCGAGTATCGATGAGTCCTCCTACGAGGCCATGATGACAGTGACGGACGGCGTCTGTCTGACAACCTCTGCCGACCTTATTGCGGAACTCGAACAAGGCGTCGGGCCGGACAAGATCATGGCCCTGCTGGGCTACGCTGGCTGGGGCGCCGGGCAGTTAGAACAAGAAATGGCGGATGACGTATGGCTGATGGCACCGGCCTCGGCGAACGTCGTCTTCGACGTGCCTTGCGATGATCGACCACTGTCGGCGGCGCGAAATCTCGGTATCGATCTCAACCTGCTGCTGCACACGCAATCGGACAGCCAGTCATCCTGATTCGCCAGTTCGCAGCCGACACACCTCGATGACAACAACGAACGCCCTGCCCGACGGGCTGTTGATGGGCTTTGACTTCGGTACCCAGAGAATCGGTCTTGCGGTGGGTCAGCGCGTCACGCGAACCGCATCGGCCATCGCCATTCTCAAGGCGCGGGACGGTGTCCCGGACTGGGACGAGCTTGAAACGCTGATCACGAACTGGAATCCAGTCGGTTTCATTGTTGGTGACCCACTCAATATGGATGGCACCGAAAGCGAGATGAGCGTGCGCGCAAGGCGCTTTGCCCGGCGTCTTGCCGGTCGATTCGACCGGCCCGCCGCCATGATGGATGAGCGGCTTTCAAGCTTCGAGGCACGCGACGATGCCAAGGACGGGCCGCGACCGCGTGGCCCGGTCGACGCGGTCGCCGCCCGGTTGATCCTTGAGTCTTACCTCAACGCCGAAATGTCGATGCCGCCATCAGGCGGCGACAATTCAAACGGGTGACCGAGGGGCGCGTGTTTACCCAACCGTGCTTTGCCCAACGAGGCAGGCAACTTCTAACGGTCCAGCTAGCGGACGCCGATATCGTCCTCATTGGTCTCCAGCGAGAGTCCCTGCACACCGGATTCTTCTTCATCGCCGCCCTGGAGTTTGATCATCAACCTGAGATCGTTGGCAGAGTCTGCCGACGCGAGGGCATCCTTGTACGTAATCTCCCCCGCCTTGAAGAGCGTGTAGAGCGCCTGGTCAAAGGTCTGCATCCCAACCTCTGAGCCCTTGGTCATGATCTCTTTGATGTTGTGAACATCGCCCTTGCGAATATTGTCGGCAACGAGGGGCGTGTTGAGCAGCACCTCAATCGCGGCGCGACGCCCCGTGCCATCCGGCGTTGGAATGAGCTGTTGCGCGACCATCCCCCTGAGGTTGAGAGACAAATCCATCCACACCTGGTCGTGTCGGTCGGCGGGGAAGAAATTGATCACGCGGTCAAGTGCCTGGTTTGCATTGTTTGCGTGCAGCGTTGCCAGACAAAGATGGCCTGTCTCCGCAAACGCAAGACCGTAGTCCATCGTTTCCCGGCTGCGAATCTCGCCAATCATGATGACGTCCGGTGCCTGGCGCAGCGTATTTTTAAGCGCGACCTCAAAACTTGGCGTGTCAACGCCCACCTCACGCTGCGTCACCATGCAGCCCCTGTGCTCATGAATAAATTCGATGGGATCTTCGATCGTGATGATGTGCCCCCGCGATTCCTCGTTGCGGTATCCGATCATCGCGGCAAGTGACGTAGACTTGCCGGTTCCCGTCGCGCCGACAAAGATGACCAGCCCACGTTTGGTCATCGCGAGTTCTTTGACGATCGCGGGCAATTGCAGATCATCAAGGGTCGGGATCTCCGTCTCGATTCGCCGCAAGACCATGCCTGCAAAGTTGCGTTGATAAAACGCGCTGATCCGGAACCGTCCGGCAACGGGTGAATGGATGGCGAAATTGCACTCGCGTTCTGCCTCGAACTCGTGCACCTGTGGTTCGGTCATCGTACCGTGGACCATTTCCCGCGCCTGCTCCGCCGTGAGCGCAGTCTTGCTCATCGGCATCATGCGCCCGTTGACTTTGATCGACGGCGGCAAGCCCGCCGTGACAAAGAGGTCTGACGCCCCCTGATCAACCACCACCTTCAGCAACTTATCGAAATCAATCATTGCTAGTCCGTTTCGTTGCCGGGATCACCCATGGCTACTTGAAGTCGGCCGGCATCTTCGCTTTCTCTGCCGCGGCTTCCCTGCTGATCATGTTTTTCTCAAGGAGGTCTTTCAATGCCTGATCCAGCGTCTTCATGCCAATCTGACCACCCGTCTGTATGGCCGAGTACATCTGCGCGACCTTGTCCTCGCGGATGAGATTACGGATGGCGGGCGTACACAACATGATCTCGTGTGCCGCCACACGGCCGCCGCCAATCTTTTTCAATAGGGTTTGCGAGATCACCGCTGCCAGTGACTCCGACAGCATCGACCGGACCATGGACTTCTCAGAAGCCGGAAAGACGTCGATGACCCGGTCGATGGTCTTGGCGGCGGATGACGTGTGCAGGGTGCCGAACACCACGTGCCCGGTTTCGGCCGCCTCCAAGGCAAGCTTGATGGTCTCAAGGTCGCGCATCTCGCCCACCAGAATGATGTCGGGGTCTTCCCGCAGCGCCGAGCGCAGTGCTTCGTTAAAGCCAAGTGTGTCGCGATGGACCTCGCGCTGATTAACGAGGCACTTCTTAGCCTCGTGCACAAACTCGATGGGATCTTCAACCGTCAGGATATGCTCATAACGATTGTCGTTGATGTAGTCCATCATCGCCGCGAGCGTCGTGCTCTTGCCGGACCCCGTGGGGCCAGTGACTGTAATCAGCCCCCGCGGCGTCTCTGAAATCTGACGGAAGATCTCGCCCATCCCGAGGTCATCCATCGTCAGAACCTTCGACGGAATCGTCCGGAATACGCCGCCCGCGCCGCGATTCTGGTTGAACGCGTTCACCCGGAAGCGAGCGACTCCCGGCACCTCGAACGAGAAGTCGGCCTCCAGGAATTCTTCAAAGTCCTTGCGTTGTTTGTCGTTCATGATCTCGTAGATGAGGGAGTGAACTTCCTTGTGGTCAAGCGCTGGCAGATTGATACGACGAATGTCACCGTCTACCCGGATCATCGGCGGCAGGCCAGCGGACAGATGCAGATCCGAAGCGCCCTGTTTTTCGCTGAAAGCCAGAAGTTCTGTGATATCCATAAGAATACGGTCCAGGCAGGGAACAGGATTGCCGACAAACAATTGCCAACTAATAGTATTATCGAACGCATAGCGAAACCAGCACCGTCAACCCTGCCCACGCAGGCCGTCAATCGCGCCCAACCACCCACCCACCCACTGTCAATCCCCCACCCACCCGCCGGGAGGACGCATGACGCAACTGCCTGACACATCTGATCCGCTGATCACCCAGATAGCAGGCCGGATCAACGACGTGGCACGTAACATTGATGCGCTCTGTAACCGCTACAGCCGACCACGCGACGCCGTACGCATCATCGGCGTCAGTAAGACGAAACCGGCCGCCGCGATCGCGGCGGCCGCCGCCGCCGGCATCGCTGACATCGGCGAGAATTACCTCCAGGAAGCCCACCAGAAGATTGAGACCCTCGCGAGCGAGCGCATCAACTGGCACTTTATTGGTCGCATTCAGTCCAACAAAACGAGGGAAATCGCCGGCCTCTTTGACTGGGTGCATACGGTCGCATCAGCAAAGGTCGCACGACGGTTGAACGACCAACGTCCTGATGGCCAGGCGCCACTCCGTATCTGCCTGCAGGTCAACGTCAGCGACGATCCGGCGAAAGCCGGCGTGCAGCCCGGGGGTCTGGGGCACCTCATCGAGGCGGTGTTGCCGCTCGCAAACCTCCAACTGGGGGGCTTGATGACGATGCCGACCGCCGCAACGACACTCGCCGCGCAGCGCGCGCCTTTTCGCGAACTGGCCGAACTGCTGGCGCGCCACCGGGACTCGTTTGGCCTTCCCCGATTCACTGAACTGTCCATGGGCATGTCCAGCGATTTAGAGGCAGCGGTCGCCGAGGGCGCGACGCTGGTGCGCATCGGCACCGCTATTTTCGGTCCGCGTGAGGTGCAGGACGCCGAAACGACTTAGCCAAGAATGATAAATCCAGACGCCAATGAAGTGTTACATTGGCGCGCTTTCAGTTTCTGCAAACGAAGGATTTTCAATGAAGATTGCGTTCCTCGGCGCCGGCAATATTGCCTTTGCGCTGGTTTCCGGACTGGTAGAGGAGTCCGGCCCGGATGGCCTGGTCGCCGCAGACCCTGACCCTGCCCAGGGCGTCCGTTTCACCGCCATCGGGGTTGACACGACCGATGACAACCGGACTGCGGCCGACACCGCCGACATCATCGTCATTTCAGTCAAACCCAACATCGTGTACACGGTGTTGGCCGAGATCGCGCCGGTTGTTCGCGACCAACTGATCATCTCGGTTGCTGCCGGCGTCCCGCTTGGCCAGTTGTCCGCGGCATTGCCCGGCACCGCCGCCATCGTCCGCTGCATGCCCAACACGCCGGCGCTAGTGCAGACCGGTATGACGGTCCTTTGCCCTAACGGCGCAGTTTCGAGCGATGCCCGGCGCGCTGCCGACCGCATACTAGGCGCGGTCGGCAGCGTGCTCTGGGTGGATGACGAGGCCATGATGGATGCGGTCACAGCGGTCTCGGGTAGTGGGCCCGCATACTTCTTTTTGTTGATGGAAGCCATGATTGCGAGCGGCGAACGCCTCGGATTGCCGGCGGACGTGAGTCGCACCCTCGTCGCGCAAACCGCGCTCGGGGCGGCAACAATGGTCAGCACCGGCAGCGATGATCCGGGGGTGCTGCGCCAACGCGTGACGTCGCCGGGTGGCACGACCGAAGCTGCGATCAACCGTTTTCTCCAAGCAGACTACCCTGCCCTAGTTGATGCCGCTCTCACAGCGGCGCGGGACAGGTCGATTGAACTCGCGGGCGGCTAGCCGCTCCACTTAATCGGGCGGCCTCGATCGGTCGCGCGTCGATCCGGCCGTTTGCTGAGGCAATTGATCGGTACTCACTCGATCCGGACCGGCGCTGACCGGGCTATAATGAGCATTCAAATGGAGTGTCGACGAATGACGCAAAACCTTCCAGCGGCAGGCATCTATCTCGTACAGGCGTTTTTCGGCCTGTACGTCTATCTGATCATGACTCGCTTCCTGATGCAGATCGCGCGCACGGATTACTACAACCCGATCTGCCAGGCCATCGTCAAGATCACCGACCCAGGGATCAAGAGGGTACGGACTTTCGTGCCGACCCTCTACGGCATCGACTTTGCGACCCTGCTGGTCGCCCTCGTCATACAGACCGTAGCACTCATGTTGATCATGTTGATTGCCGGCAGACCCTTCTTTGATCCGTACTACATCGCGTGGGCGCTGCTCGGCCTCGCCTCGATCGTTCTGACCATCTACTTTCTTGCGATGCTCGTCGTCTTTATCGCGAGCTGGCTCGCGCCAGATGGGGGTCATCCAGCACTCAGTCTGGTCAACCAACTCACTGAGCCGTTGCGCGCCCCGGTGCGCCGGTTGGTCCCGCCGATGGGCGGTCTGGATCTGTCTTTCCTCTTTGTCATCGTTGCTTTGCACCTGGTGGACCTCCTGGTCATCGACCAGATCCGGCAGGTCCTCGGCATGTCCAGCGGACTCGTTTACGGACTTTGAACCGCTCGTGGCGGAACTAGCTGGTTCTTGTCCCAAAATTGTCATCCCGACAATTCCTGGGCGTCGGTTTGCAAACAAACCTCGCATGTTTTTGCAGAAAAGAGACTTGCAGAAGAGAGGCCTGCAGAAAAGAGGCCTGCAGAAAATGGCGGCGCATCCATGCACCGCACTAACTAATCACCGGCTATGAGGATCATCGCGAAGATCACCGGGTGCCTGGCGATCTTCCTGTTGGCGACCGAAGTTACTGGCGGCGAAGAAAAGTTCGGCGATGTCATCGTACACTTTGCGTCGGTGCCAAGCCTGCTGATACCCGCAGACGTTGCCGAGGCCCACGGTATCGTCCGGTCTCGCAACCGGATCGTCACAAACGTCGCCGTTCACCATCACGGCGGCGCGGTCGCTGCGAGCGTCAATGGGCTCGCCACCAATCTGCTACACCAGCAAATTCAGCTCGAGTTTGCGGAGGTGCGGGAGGGCAAGGCCATCTACTATGTCGCCAGCAACGTAATCGCCCAATCTGAGCGGCTGTCCATCGAACTTTATGTGACCCCCCAGCCAACTGGCGAGGCGCTGGTGGTGCGTTATCACCGCAGATTCCTGGAATAGGACCACGCGCATGCTCAGCCACCAACGCTTTCTCCGCTGCGCTCATCAAAAGCCGCCCATCCAGCGCCAGGCCAGGCACGCGCGAGCATGAGCACACGCGGGCGCATCGTCATCGCCAGTAACAACGCCCACAAGGTAACGGAGTTGCAGGCGATGCTGACCCGCTTCAATCTGGTGACACAAGCCGAACTCGGCGTTACCGACGCCGAGGAGACCGGCACAACGTTCGTGGAGAACGCGATCATCAAGGCCCGCCACGCGGCAGCGGTGACAGGCCTTGCAGCAATTGCGGATGACTCCGGGCTCAGCGTGCCCGCGCTTGGTGGAGCCCCAGGGGTATACTCCGCCCGCTTCGCGGGCGCCAACGCGACCGACGCCGACAACAACCACAAGTTACTCGCCAAGATCGCGCGATTCGGCGACGACAAGCTGGGGGCTCGCTTTCACTGCGTCATCGCGTTCATGCAAAGCGCCGGAGACCCGACGCCGCTTATCGCCCACGGCACGCTGGACGGCCGCCTTGTCCGCGAGGCTCGCGGCTCCAACGGCTTTGGCTATGATCCCCACTTCCTGGTGCCCGATCAGAATCTGACGCTTGCCGAGATGGGGGCTGACGCCAAGAACCGCATCAGCCACCGCGCCGGTGCCCTCGCCCGATTGAAGCAAATGCTATGAATGCCACGCCGGCGATCCCGCTAAGCTTGTACATCCACTTTCCATATTGCATCCGCAAATGTCCGTACTGCGATTTCAATTCGCACGAAACCGGGTCCATTCCGGAAGACGCCTATGGGGACGCGCTCCTCCGGGACATCGCGGCACAAAGCGAGAAAACCGGCCGCCGGTCACTCACATCGATCTTCATTGGGGGTGGCACACCCAGTCTCATCAGCCCCGAGACGATCGCGCGTGTTCTCGCGGCGGTGGCCGACCGTTTCGACCTGACTGACAGCTGCGAGATAACGCTCGAGGCCAACCCCGGGGCAGCGGACACCGCTCGTTTCGCCGGATTCAGATCTGCTGGCGTCAATCGCCTGTCTGTGGGGGTGCAGTCATTTGATGACCACGCACTGGCGGCGCTCGGCCGGGTCCATGACGGCCGGGCAGCGCTCACCGCCATCGACAGCGCTTTCGCCGCCGGCTTCGACAACCTGAACGTGGACCTCATGCATGGCTTGCCCGAGCAGACGCCAGCCGGCGCTGAACGCGACGTCCAGACTGCGATCGACCTCGGCGTGCCCCACATCTCGTGGTACGAACTCACGATCGAGCCCAATACAGTCTTCCATTCCAGCCCGCCCACGTTACCCCAGGATCACGATCTGGCGGATATCGCAGACGCCGGGTCGACAGCGCTCGCGCGAGGCGGCTACGGCCAGTACGAGGTGTCTGCGTTCACACAGGAACGCCCGTCCGCTCACAATCTGAATTACTGGACGTTCGGCGACTATCTAGGCATCGGTGCCGGCGCGCATGGCAAGCTGACGGATCCCGAAGCGATGACAATCTACCGCAGCAACAAGACGCGGATGCCCGGTGATTACATTAATCGCGACTTCCAACTCGACACCGCAACCGCCGTGCCTGGGGACGAGGTGCTGCTCGAATTCCTGATGAACGTGCTGCGGCTCAAGGACGGCGTGCCGATGGGCTTATTCCACGCGCGCACGGGGCGAACCCAGGCCGAACTTGACGGTTTTGTTGACCGGGCCATCGCCCGCGGACTGATGGGCGCCGGCGAACGGCTGCGCGCGAACGCGGCGGGATATCGCTTCCTGAACGAATTACTGCTCTCCTAGCAGCAATTCACGGTGCCGGATTGCCGCGCTGTCGCGCAGGGAACACCGCAGCATGTTGCTTTAGTCGGGTGCTGAAAAAGTGCTTTCCTGCACTTTTTCAGAGTCGCGGGCCTCAGCCCGCTCGCGACAAATCAACGACTTACGTCGTCAATTTGCGGCCGATACATCCATGTATCGATCTAGCAGGCTGCTTTTTCCATGAAAGGGTCTGGAAAGGCGTGCGTCTGAAGAACTTTGGGATGACGGGAATCGACCGATATCCTTGACACATCAACGGCTTACGCGATTTTCAGTCATCTCGACAATCGCCGGTGCGTCGGAAGGCAAGATCCGTGATCGTGTGCCCGAGTCGCTCGCCACGGGACTGGTACTTGGTGGTGACCCGTGGCGGCGATTCAACCGGCGCAAAGTGGGGCACCTGCGCCAGCGTTTCGGCCATCGCTTCGGCATACGGCAACCAATCGGTCGCCAGATGCAGGAGACCGCCCGCCGTTAACTTGCGAGCGATCAGCGCCACGGTCTGCGCGTTGATCAACCGACGTTTGTGGTGCTTTTTCTTGGGCCAGGGGTCCGGGAAAAACACCTGTACACCGGCCAGGACGCCATCGGCGACGCCTTCGCGCAGCACCTGCACCGCGTCGCCGCGCACCACCTTTAAATTAACGAGGCCAAGTTGCTCCGCGCAGTGCATCACGCGACCGATGCCGGGGCGATGCACCTCAACACCAATGAAATCCACCGTTGGTTCACTTTCAGCCTGGGCCGCCAACGCGTCGCCCATGCCAAAACCGATGTCAACGAAGAGGGGTCGATGCGGCGCAAACGCGGCTGCTTGCAGCAGATCAGGGACCGGTCGGTCACCATCGAGCGTGTCAATCAAGCCGTATCGGGGCCAAAGATCGGTGAAGGCTCGACGTTGCGCCGGGGTAAAGCGCCCGTCACGGATGACGTAGCTGTTGTTGGCGCGATTGTCGGAGGAAGGGTCGGCGCGATTATCGGGCTGATTGGCGGTCTGCTTGTCGAAAAGCAGCTCGGCACGATCAGCGTTTGCGCGATCCGCCTCCCGGGGTTGCGGCATCTCTGCCGCCGAATCCGGTGCATCGCCTGATTCGTTCAGACGTCGGGCCCCAGCGACAAACGCAGCTTCTTGAGCGCACTCTTCTCAAGTTGCCGCACCCGCTCGGCGGAGATGCCATATTGACCGGCGAGTTCGTGCAGCGTCGATTTGTTTTCAAGCAGGAAGCGCTGGCGGATGATGTCCTGCGAGCGCTCATCCAGGGCCAGAACACCTTTTTGCAAATCTGCTTGTTGCCGGTCACGGCTGTCGCGGTGCTCGATCAAGGCCGCCGGATCACACGGGTCGGGCAAATAACCCGATGGTGCGAGCGTCGCGCCATCATCGTCCGGGCCGTCAAATGCCTCATCCTGCGCGGCGAGACGATTCTCCATCAGCGCGACAACCTGGGCATCTACGCCCAGATCAGCCGCCATCTGATCCCGCTCCTGCATGTTCATCCAACCGAGGCGCTTTTTTGAGCTGCGCAGGTTAAAGAACAGCTTTCTCTGGCTCTTGGTGGTCGCGACCTTAACGATGCGCCAGTTGCGCAGGATGAACTCGTGCATTTCGGCACGGATCCAGTGCACAGCAAAGGAGATCAGGCGCACGCCGTACTCTGGATCGAAGCGCCGCACAGCCTTCATCAATCCGACGTTGCCTTCCTGAATCAGGTCGGCTTCCGCAAGCCCGTATCCAGAATATGATCGCGCAATAAAAACAACGTACCTGAGGTGTGCAAGCACTAACTCACGTGCCGCGCTGAGATCGTCCTCAAAGTACAGACGGCGGCCCAATTCCTGCTCGGCGCTGGCGGTGAGCGGCGGAATGGCGCTGACGGTCTGGATATAGGCTTCGAGATTCGCGCCCGGCGACATGACGTCGATCGGTATGGTTAGTGCCTTTGAGATGAAGCTCTCCTGAGCAATGTTGCCCCAATTAGCGGGGCGCGAATGGTACCACCACAAGTGCACCCCGGTCATCTCTACTTGGAGTTTACAACTCTACTCGGCGTTAACAACGTGGTTTCACCACAACTTTAGCAGGCAAATTCGAGTTTTGCGTCAAACCGACTCCCAGGAATTGGTTAGTCGCGCCGATACTATCTTGGCTCGCAGTACGAACGTGCCTTGGCTCGCAATGCGAACGTGCTCTCCAACCGAGACCTGCGTGTCGGTCGAGCAGGACGCTATTGGGGCTGAATGTCGTCCAGGTGCCGGCTGACCGCGAGCCAGGCCCCACCGATGCCAAAAATCGAACCAATCAGCATCAGGAGGAGGCCACCCGAAAGGCCAAGGCCATGGACGTCGAACTGGCTGCCATAGGATCCAAGCAAACGCTGCACCGGCCCCGAGAGAACCGCGAGGCAAGCCGTCAAGAGGATGATCGCAAGGACCGCGCCGCCAAGTCCGTACCAGAGGCCGAGATACAGAAAGGGGCGACGCACAAAGCCATCCGTTGCACCGACCAGCTTGATGACCTCGATTTCACTGCGCCGGCTCTCGATCGAGAGGCGAATGGTGTTGCCGATAATGAGCAGGACCCCCAGTCCCAAAAACGACCCGAGCGCCCATACCGCGCGTTGCGCAAGGGTGAGCAACGCCGACAGACGTTCGATCCATGCGAGGTCAACGACAACGTCATCAACGTCATCCGAGCCCTCAATGCGGATGGCAAGCATGCGAATCTCGCCCGGCGCGACCTCACTCGGCGTCACCGTGACCACCGCCGGTAGCGGGTTGCGGGCGAGCGAGGTGATGACATCGCCAAAGCCCGATCGACGCTGAAATTCGGCGAGCGCGCTCGCCCGCGAGATGTACTCTGCGCCATCGACGCCCTCCCAGCCCTTGACCCGACTCGCAAATCTCTGGGCGGCGGTGTCACCACTTGCGAGATCGAAGTAGACCGTGAGACGGGGTTTGCCGTCCCAGCCACCGGTGAGCGTCGTCGCGTTCTTGAGCAGGACGTAGCCGAGCGCCGGCAGGACGAGGGCAATGCCGATGACGAGCCAGGTCAGGGCACTTGAGACGCCATTACGCAGCAGGCCGGCAAGGCTTTCCCAGGCGACACGACGATGGTGCGCCAGCCACGCGGTCAGACGCGGCGGAGCGGCGACCGTGACACTAGGACGCGTCGCCACCTTCGCTCCTCGTGGGCCCCGGCACCTCACCCCTTTGATCAACCCGCACGTGATCGGTCGAACCACCTGCGACACCCACGCCTTCAATCAGGCGACCATCGCGGAGCTGCAGCACTCGCTTGGCCATCGCGTCCACCAGTGCCAAATCATGTGTGGCGATCAGGACGGTGACGCCTACCTGGTTGAATTCGCTGAAGAGATTCATGATCTCTCTCGAAAGGTCAGGGTCGAGATTGCCCGTGGGCTCGTCAGCGAGAAGCAACGGCGGCTTGTTAACGACCGCGCGGGCGATGCCTACCCGCTGCTGCTCACCGCCCGAGAGTGCCATCGGGAGCTGCTGCTCCTTGCCCGCCAGCCCAACCTTCGAGAGGGCTGCGCGTACGCGCCGGCCAACTTCACGGGGCTGATAGCCGGAGATCGTCAACGGCAGGGCCACATTGTCGAAGACTGATCGATCAAAGAGCAGTTGATGGTTCTGGAAGACGACGCCAATCTTGCGCCGGAGCGCAGGGACCTGGCCGCGGAGCGTCCGATTGAGATTAATGCCATCGACAAATACCTGACCCTGACTCGCGCGCTCCATCAGGATAATCAGCTTCAGGAGCGTGCTCTTGCCCGCACCGGAGCGCCCGGTCAGGAACGCCATCTCGGCGTTCGCCAACTCAAAGTCCACCTCTCTCAATGCGTCTCGACCACCGGCATATCGCTTGCTCACATGGTCGAAACGAATCATTCGACCTCCGGGTCCGGCAGAAGGGCATTGACGAACTCCCCGGCGTCGAACGGACGTAAATCATCGATGCCTTCGCCAACACCGACGTAGCGTATCGGCAGTCCCAACTCACGAGCAATGGCGACGACGATACCGCCTTTGGCGGTCCCGTCGAGTTTGGTCAAAGCGATGCCGGAGACCTGGCAGCTCTCCATGAAAAGACGTGCCTGGGACAACGCGTTTTGGCCAGTTCCGGCGTCGATCACAAGCAGCACCTCGTGCGGCGCACTGTCATCGAGCTTGCCAACCACACGATGGATCTTGGTCAGTTCCTCCATCAGGTTGGCTTTGCTCTGCAAGCGGCCGGCCGTATCGGCAATCAGCACATCGATGTCCCGGCTCTTTGCCGCCGAGAACGCATCGTAGATGACCGATGCGCTGTCTGCGCCCGTGCCCTGGCTCACGACGGGTACATTGTTGCGATCGCCCCACACCTGGAGTTGCTCGACCGCCGCCGCGCGATAAGTGTCACCGGCCGCGAGCAGAACCGATCTGCCCGCCGCACTGAAGTTGCGCGCGAGTTTGCCGGCAGTCGTGGTCTTGCCAGCGCCGTTGACGCCGACCATCAAAATGACAAAGGGCGACGCGACGCTCACGTCCAGCGGCGCTTCGCTCGCCTGCAGAATTTGCTGAATGTGCTCACGCAAATGGGCAAAGAGCGCACCGGCGTTCGCCAACTCGCGCCGTTTCACGCGTCGTGTCAGATCATCGATAATGATCGTTGTTGCAGTGACGCCGACATCCGCGATCAGGAGTGACGTCTCAATCTCTTCAAGGACCGACTCATCGATGACTTTCTCACCCAGAACCAGCTTGGCGATCCCATCGGTGAGACTCTCGCGCGTCTTCCTGAGCCCCGCCGAAATGCGTGAAAAGAAACCGCTCTTCGGTTTCTCGTTATCGTCGGACACGGTCGCTCCCTTGTCTCATCGCTCGATCTTGAAAATTCGGCGGTGGCATCTTGCGTAGGCAACGCAGCCCCTCGCGACGCGCGATAGCGTCTCGCCAACCCCTGCCTCGCTCGCGATTACTGCGTCGTCGGGCGCCCGATCCCACGCCCGTGAGAGCCCGCAGCAGCGGACTGTCCCGAAACCAACAACACCAACACCGACAACTACCGCTCATACTGATACTCACACTCGCCGAGCTATTCCTGATTCGACTTCCCCGACAGCGCACCGAACAGTTCAATAAAGGCGCAGGGGCTCGATGAAGCAGCGCAACCTGCGGATTATCGGAGGAAACTGGCGCGGCCGCAAAGTCTCTTTTGCAGATCGAGCCGAAATCCGGCCGACACCGAACCGGGTACGCGAAACACTGTTCAACTGGTTGGCTCCGTACATTCGGGGGCGCAGGTGTCTCGAACCATTTGCTGGCAGCGGCATCCTGTCGATGGAGGCATTGTCCCGCGGCGCGGCCAGCGTAACCGTCCTCGACCGGGATGCGCCGACCCTTCGCCATTGCCAGGCAGAGTTTGAACGCTTCGCGGACGCCGCCCGGTACCGATGTATCCGCGCGGATGCTTCTCGCTGGCTGGCACGCTGCAACGAGCCCGCGTTTGATCTCGTCTTTCTGGATCCGCCGTTTGCGAGCGGCATTTTGCCATCAGTATGCGCGCAACTGGTTGAACGCGAATTATTGACCCCGGACGGACTCCTCTACCTCGAGACCTCAAGCGGTCCTGATGTGGACGTCGAGCGTCGCTTTGAAGTCGTCAAAGCGGGTGCGGCGGGCGACGTTCGCTATGGCCTCTGGCGCTTAAGGGACCTCTAATACGCTCGGTGGCAGACGTTGGCGGCCCTCATGTATGATGGCCGCCTTTTTGGCTGTCCCAACACAAAAATCTCATGGCTACAGTACTCTATCCAGGCACTTTCAACCCGATTCACAACGGCCACGTGGATCTCGCACATAGAGCCGCTACGATCTTTGACGATGTCATTATGGGGGTTGCGACGTCACCGCACAAAAATCCGACGCTGCTGGAGCGTCGGGTTGGGCTTGCCACAGAGGTCCTCTCCGGCATTCCCAACGTCACGGTCCAGGGCTTTACGTCGCTAACCGTCGAATTCGCGAAGGAGATAGGTGCCGGTGTCATCCTGAAAGGGATCCGGACGGTCACCGACTTTGAATATGAGTTTCAGATGCTGAACATGAACAGGGCGCTCATGCCTGGCCTTGAGACGATCTTTCTCGCGCCATCTGAGGAGTTCTCGTACATCTCATCCAGTCTGGTCCGCCAGATCGCGCAATACGGTGGGGATGTCAGAAAATTCGTTCCGCCCGCCGTCGTCGAAGCACTCGCAAACGGCTACCTGGACCAGGCTTAACGCCCGGCGGCCTAGCCCCTGGCGCATCCCGTAACGGAAAATGTCATGATGAGATCGCGATAGCGAGATCGCCCGATAAAAAGATCTCAAACGCGTCCGAAGGCTCAGACGCCTTGCCGCGATTATTAACGCTTTCTGAAGATTCCGAGTCGCTCTTTGACGCCGCCGTCCGTCGCTTCATCTTCAATCGTGTCACTTGCCGTTGCGGTCTCAACGACTCGCCCAAGACGGCCAACCCGGCGACAGCCGAGACACCGCACGAAGACCTCACGACCCGGTTCAAGGACCATCTCCACGCCCGCTTCCCTTGCGTTCCCCCCGCCAGTGAGAAAGGCGGGGTCACGACGTAAAACACGGAACTGACACCTGCCAGCACAACGCCCAGGGGCCGTGCTACCAGCAAGTCTGCCATCATCGCGTAGCCCGTTGGCTTCTCCTCAACCGATTTAGCAAACACTGTCGCCGGCACGAAAACAAGGGCCGCAACCATCAGCCCGAGTCGGCCTGAAAGACACAACCTGCGCCGATACGCACGCTGCCGCCCGAAAATACCACCTGACCGGATTGATCTGTCCACGTCGTTCACTCCTCCGTTCTTGCTGCTGGTGCCCGCTACGGGCTTTCCGCTTCCTGCACGCCGCTCGTGATCTGAGCGAAACCCCGCCCACTGTGGCGGTGTCTACCCGACCCTTGTATCCCCTCTGCTTTACACCCGCTGAAGGCCCGGCCGTTTTTCTGCTCGGGCCTTTTTCTGCCCGAAACTCTTTCTGCCCGAGCCTCTGTGCGGGAGCCATCCTGCGGAAGCGCTTTCCCGGCGAGCCCTTTCCAAGCAAGCCATTTCTGCACAAAGATACAGGATAAGAATATTTCTAGATTAGCGCCATAACATACTGTTAAATAACATTTACCTGGCGCCATGGTCCCCCGATCTGACAGACAACGCGAGGTTTCAGCGCCGCTCTAGCGCTGACAACGGGCACAATAGAAGCTGTTGCGCTGACCAATACGCATCTCACGGATTGCCGAACCGCAACGAACGCAGGCCTCGCCAGCACGACCATAGACGGCGAGCGATTGCGTGAAGTACCCCGGCGACCCATCTTCTCGCGCAAAGTCCCTGAGTGTCGTGCCACCTTCGGCGATCGCCTTCGACAGGACGATTTTGATTTCGGCGGCAAGCGTCGCGTAACGCTTCTTCGCAATTCGCCCGGCGGCCCGGTCCGGTCGAATACCCGCTGCAAACAACGCCTCGCTTGCATAGATGTTGCCGACACCCACGACCACGTGACTGTCCATAATGAACGTCTTGACCGCAGCACTGCGTTTTCTTGACATGTGAAACAGGTGATCGCCACCAAACACGTCACTCAACGGTTCTGGTCCAAGCCGGCTTAGCAACGCATGCTCAGACGGCGGATGCTCGAAATAGAACATCGAACCGAACCGCCGCGGGTCATGGAAACGGACGATGACACCGCTGCCGAGGACAAGATCAACGTGGTCGTGCTTGCGCACCTGCACCGAGGTGTCGCTAACTCGCATGCTGCCGGACATGCCAAGGTGAATCATCAGATGACCACGGTCCAACCTGATCAACAGGTACTTGGCTCTCCGGCTGACCGCTATGACCGACTGTCCGGTCACCGCCTGGGCTAACCCGTCGTCGATCGGCCAGCGAAGCCGGTGCTCCCGCACGAGGACCGCCGTGACGGTCTCGCCTACTAAATGTGGCGCAAGCCCTCGACACACTGTTTCGACTTCAGGTAACTCAGGCATACTTCGCCAACACCTCTTGGTCGTGTCGTCTCACAAGGCACCGGGTCGCTGCTTTTTCGCGCGCCCGGCCCGGCGGTCGGGGGGTCATGAATGGGTGGCGACCCTCGCCTGCCAGAGTACGCGGCCTTTCCAATGGCGGGCAATGTGCCTGCCGACCCCGCATCATAAGCCCTATGAGTTCTTCAACACGCTACCTGATTGGCATCGACAGCGGTGGCACGTTCACCGACTTCATCGCGCTCACCCTCGATGGTCCGGACGTGACCAGGGTCCGCGTGCACAAGGTGCTGTCAACGCCAGATCACCCTGAACAAGCCGTCCTCGGCGGAATCAGCGACCTCGGCCTCGAGGTCGCTTTGGCCGATGGCGACGTGCAGATCGTCCACGGCACGACTGTGGCAACCAACGCGACGCTCGAAGGCACGGGGGTGCGCACCGCATTCGTGACCAACCGGGGGTTCGGCGACATGCTGACCATCGGCCGGCAGACGCGCCCCCGACTCTACGACCTGACTCAACCCGCAAAGCCGCCCCCGGTTCCAGACGAATTGCTGTTCGAAGTAGACACTCGCACGGATGCGGGCGGCAACATAACGCAACCGTTGACCGCAGCCGTGATCGAAAAGCTAGTTGGGGACGTGCGTGCGGCCGCGCCACAAGCTGTCGCGATCAACCTGCTCTTCTCGTTCCTGAATGATGAATCCGAGCGTCAGTTGAGCGACGCCCTCAGTCCGTATTTCTACGTCTCTCGCTCGTCGTTCGTCCTGCCGGAATATCGCGAATACGAACGCGGCATCGCGACCTGGCTCAACGCCTGGCTCGGCCCGCTGATCCGCGACTATATGACGACACTCGCTTCGAGCACGGCCCCGAGTCCGGTCGCTATCATGCAATCTTCAGGGTTGCGAACATCCGCGAGTCAGGCGGCGGACCGGGCGGTCAATCTGTTGCTGTCAGGCCCCGTTGGCGGCCTGACAGCCGCACGCCTCATCGCTGACATGACGGGTCGGCATCGCCTGATGACCTTTGACATGGGCGGCACATCCACTGACGTCGCCCTTTACGACGGCGACATCACTCTGACCCAAGATGGGTCGATCGGCCCGTATCCGCTCGCGATCCCAATGGCGGACATCCACACGATCGGCGCGGGCGGCGGGTCCATTGCATTCATCGATGGCGGCGGTCTGCTCCGCGTCGGACCTCGATCCGCAGGCGCTAAACCCGGGCCGGCATGCTACGACCTGGGCGGCGACGAACCGACCGTCACCGACGCGAACCTCGTCCTCGGCCATCTGCACCCCGACGCCTTCCTCGGCGGGCGGATGCAACTTGACGTGGCGGCAGCAGAGCGTGCGATCGCTCCGCTCGCGGCGGGCCTTGATCTGTCTCTTCTCGACGCCGCGCTTGGCATCCTCAGATTAGCCAATGTGCACATGGCTGAGGCACTGCGGGTCATTTCGATCCAGCGTGGCCACAACCCCCAGGACTTCACGCTGCTCTCTTTCGGCGGTGCCGGCGGTCTGCACGTCTGCGATCTGGCAGAAAGCCTGGCTATGACGCGAGCGATCATCCCGGTCAATGCGGGCATCCTGTCAGCGGTAGGACTCCTCACGGCTCCACCTGGTCGCGAGTCCTCCAGAACTCACCGCATAGCGGTCGCGGATGCCGATGCCGATGCCATAAGAGCGATGTTCGAGGACATGATCGCCGCCGGCGGCGAGGAACTGCGCGCCGACGGCATCGATGCGGCGACGATCGATGCGGCGTGTAGTGTCGACTGCCGCTACGACGGGCAAACCTTTCATCTCAACTTGTCCGTGACGCTCGATCGATCAACCGAACGGCCAACCGGCGATGGGGAAGCCGTTGGCCTCACCATCGACGACCTGGCGGACGCCTTTCACGAAGCGCACCGGCAACGCTATGGCCACGCAATGGCGAGGCCAGTCGAGATCATCAATCTGCGAGTTCGCCTGACTGCGCCCGGCGCTTCTTTCGTGTTTCCGCGACCGACAGGCACCGCAACAACGTTTGGGGAGTCCAACGCTGCCACGTATGCACGCCAGGCACTTGCGCCCGACCGGACTGTCAGAGGGCCTGCGATGATCACGGAAGACCATGCGACGACCCGCGTCAACGCGGGATGGTCAGCGACGGTAGACGCGTTTGGCAACCTGTTGCTTGAGGACCAGGCCGGCCCGCGTTAATCGAGGCTGGCGGCGAAGGGTTGGAGGCGAGGGGCTGGAGGCGAGGAGGAGAGCGCGTCTGGCCTCATGGCATAGCCTGGGGTGCCGATAGGGCGCCCGGCGGAAACGTCGGGGGCAGAATTGAAGTGGCACGAGAGGATCGGGCAGAGATTCACGGAAGAGACGAACGCCAGGTACGGTTCAGGACCGCTCGATCGAAAGGTAGGGGCTGCCAGACGGCCCACAAGACAGAGACAACCGGGTGAGCGAGACGCTCTCCTTGCGCTGTGGACGGCAAGCCCGTCCACTGACCGATTGCCCCGGGGCGCATACAGAGACTTGCGCTACCATGCTGGTCGCACGGGTTGCTACTTCATGCGTTCTTCTTTGTAGGTCACGTGCTGGCGTACAACGGGATCAAATTTCTTGATCTCCATCTTGTCCGGCATGGTCCGCTTGTTCTTGTTGGTCGTGTAGAAGTGACCGGTTCCGGCGCTCGAAACGAGCTTGATCTTGTCTCTCATAGCGTAAGGCTCCGTGATTATTGCAACTGCGCGTTCAGACCTTCTCGCCTCTGGCGCGAAGGTCTGCGACTACGCTGTCGATGCCGCGCTTGTCGATAATGCGAATTCCCTTCGCCGAAACACGCAGTTTGACGAAGCGTTGCTCACTCTCCAGCCAGAAACGATGGTCGTGAAGATTCGGCAGAAAGCGGCGACGAGTGCGATTGTTGGCGTGTGATACGTTGTTACCGGAGACTGGGCGCTTGCCGGTAACCTGGCAGACTCTGGACATCTACCTCTCCTTTTGGGGTGCATATTCGCGAGCGACGGTTTATACCAGAGGGGCAGGGTCAGATCAATCAGAAACGCCCGGACGGGACGCATGGGAGCACTTTGGCCGAGGCAGGCAAACACTTCGCGCCCGTAGGATCGTAACTTACCCTTCAGGAACTGCCGGGTTTTGCCCGGGTCCGATATCGTGTCACCGCGCTTGAAGACTTGCGTCAGATAGCGTTCCGTCAGTTCCAATCCCGCTTTTAGCTGACTGTGCTTCGCAACTCCCATCCCCGGCGCCTGGATCACCTCAGACGTATCTGCCTCGAGCAAACCATGCAAGCCGGCAAAGCGAACCAGAAGGTCCCGTGCGAGGTCCATGACAGTCTTGCCCCGCGTCCCGGTACGCAGGAATATCGCGAGAAGCTCAGCGTCGGTGGGCGAAGACGGTCCCGAGGTCAGAAGCTTCTCTCTCGGGCTGCCGTCATCCCGGGGCCGCTTGCGCGCCGCGCGTCCGGCCCCGACCGATTTCGCCGGGGTTGGCGCGATCACCACCACCGATGCCGCCTCCGACGACGTTCCATTGTCGTGTCCGCCCGTGGTTGTCCGCGCCGCGGCCCGAGCCGTGACCGGTACGTCCTTCCCCCCACCCTCGTCACAGTTGCAGTTGCTGGAATCCATGGGCGTTCCTGGGTCGCGAGGCCTGGTCCCCCCGGCTGGTTTTTTCGGGCCATCGTAGTCGGTCGTATTGATCGCTCCTGCACACGTGACGACTGCCCAACGCCTCGGCGGACCCTCGCCTGCCTGTGCCGGCTGTGCCTCGAGGCGGCAGCCTGCTTCTGACCGCTGCGGCGGGCGCGAGCTATTGGTTCGCTTTTGCGGTGGCTTTTGCGGTGGC